>Ga0209395_1000025_pt1 | contig 236742 bp, 198 predicted proteins | sample GOMGulsemesocosm_3_FD_184635 | JGI IMG/M metagenome (GOLD analysis project Ga0209395, IMG submission 184635) | Methane-oxidizing microbial communities from mesocosms in the Gulf of Mexico - GOM9D Gulf of Mexico (SPAdes) (version 2) | ecosystem: Environmental > Aquatic > Marine > Cold seeps... | reverse complement strand
CCTTAGAAAAATAGAAAGTGGAAAAAGCAAAATGACAGTAATTAATGCTGTCAGAGCTAAAATTATACACCGAATATTTGCTGTAATTAAAAATAACACGGCATATGAAAAAAATTATGTAAATTCACTTGCGTAATCCATAAGATAAAATTTAGTGCTTAAAACAAGAATAATTCAAAAACAAAATGTTAACTTTAGGCTAAGTGCGTAATTGAGGGTTTTGCTCTTTGTAAACCCGTACTAAACGTTGTACACCGTTGACAAAAATGAGAACAGACTTAACATATAGAAAAGCAAATTTATCTGATTTTGATAAACTTAAATCCCTTGGGAAAGAATCATATTCGGAATTTTCAGAAGTACTAACCAATGATAATTGGATGAAGATGAATTCTTTTCTTGAAAATGATGATAACTTAAACAAGTTGATTAATCAAAGTACTGTTTATGTCTGCGAAAAGGAATCCGATATAATTGGAATGATTTATTTGGTTCCAAGTGGGAATCCCACTGAATTATTCCAGAAAAACTGGAGTTACATTCGGTTTTTAGGTGTAAATACAAAATTTAGAGGGAATGGAATCGGTAAAAAACTGACTGACTTGTGTTTGAAATATGCCAAAGAGACTAATGAAAAACACATTGCACTTCATACATCTGATTTTATGAATTCAGCAAGAGCCATTTATGAAAAAAAAGGTTTTAAGAAAACTGAGGAAATTGAATTCTTAGGAAAAAGATACTGGATTTACTTATTTGAATTGAATTAAAACTGAGTACAACAACATGTACAAACCATAGCTATTAAATGCCAAACTGAAAGGGCTGTGCTATTTAGAATTACCACCCCATGTTTAATTTGGTGTTTAAAAACAAAATATTAACTTTAGCTTATGTGCGTAATTGAGAGTTTATCTCTTTGAAACCCCGTACTAAACACAGGTAAACGTTCAAGCGAAAAAAACGTACAGATAAATGGATAGATTGACACGATTGACATCAATATTAATTCAATTACAATCTAAAAAAGTTATTGTAGCCAAAGAAATAGCGAATAGGTTTGAAATTAGTCTTAGAACTGTTTATAGGGATATAAAGACTCTCCAAGATGCAGGAATTCCAATAAGCTCTGAAAACGGAACAGGGTATTTCTTGGTTAATGGATATCACTTACCTCCCATTATGCTTAATGAAAAAGAAGTAAACACATTAGTTATAGCCGAAAAACTAATACAAAATCAAGGAGACAACTCTTTGAAAAATGACTTTTCTTCATTACTTTTTAAAATAAAATCTACTCTAAAAGATTTTCAAAAAAACAACTATGAAAAACTAGAAAAAAGAGTAGCTCCTTCTTATCTAAAAACACCATTTGAAAGTAATTCATTATCTGATTTAAAAAATGCGATTACGAAAAACATTATGGTTGACATTGCGTATCATTCCATTCAAAAAGATGAAACAACTGAACGAACCGTTAATCCTTTAGGTGTATATTTTTCAAATACAGCCTGGGTTCTTGTTGCTTTCTGTAACAGAAGAAAAGAATATCGAGAATTCAGACTCGATAGAATAACAAACTATAAATTAACTACCTATAAATTCGACAACATAACAGACTTCAACCTTACAAAATATTTTATTGAAAAATATCAAACAAAGTTGACATAGGGCTGTCATAACCCAAACGTAGTTTTGTACAAACAATAAAATAATATGATAATTAAAGGCTTTAAAACATTTAACGGACACCATTGTGAAACTACAACAACGGGAAGTTTACTATATCAACTTGATATTAATCTTTCAGAGCCTATGTTATTTGGACTCGGGGAAGGTTTAGGTTATATTTTTTGGAATATGAAAATTATGGACTTCCCTTTTATCGGAGGAAGAGTTAAACCAGATGTGCTAACTGAAAACATTTGTAGAAACCTCAATCTGCATTTAGAAGTGAAAGAAACTTCATCTATAAAAAAGGCTTGGAGAAATGTTCAAGAAAATATAGAACAAGGAAAGGCGGTCGGTTTAAAATTAGATTGTTATCATTTGGATTATTTTACTACTAAAATTCATTTTGCTGGTCATTACGCTTCCATTTATGGTTACGATAAAGAATTAGCATATTTGAATGATACTAATCAACAAGGAAGAGATGCAAGAACCACACTGAAAAATCTAGAATTAGCAAGAAATGAAAGAGGTCCAATGTCCTCTAAAAATCTATCTTATACTATTTCTAAAAATGGAGAACTTTCTGAATTAAAAAAAGCAATTAAACTAGCCATTAAGAATAATGCTAATGATTTTTTAAACCCTCCAGTCAAAAATATCGGATATAAGGGAATATATAAAACTAGTACAGAAATTAAAAAATGGTTTAAAGCAAGTAACGATATAAAAAAGGATTTTCAAACTTCAGCATCTTTAATGGAAAAAGGAGGAACAGGTGGTTCCTTATTTAGAAACATTTATCGAGACTTCCTTAAGGAAAGTGGAGAATTAATTGGTTCTAAAGAATTAATTGAAGCAAGCAAAGCGTACAATACAATAGCTGAACTATGGAAAAATGTTTCAGATTTGTTTATTAAAATTGGAGAAACAGAAGATATTAAATATGTAAATCAAGCTTCTGAAATATTAATTGAATTGTCAGAACGAGAAAAGACAGTAATGGAAAAATTAAAAGTAATCAGTACCTAACAATACATAAAAAACATAGGACATTTTGTTTTAAATTTCAACGCTCTGTGACTATTAACAGAGTCCGTTAAATATAAATTTGACATTTAAGTAAAAAAACAAAAGCAAAGTATTTATATTTAGCTCGGTAATAAACAGAAACATAGGTATAATCAACTGTCCCACGCCTTACATATAGGGCGTTAGCTACAATCAAATAAAATGAAACAATTCATTATTATATTATTTTATTTCAGCAACAACGCATTTTGTCAAGTAGCTGATTCTTTAAAATTTAACAGAAAACTTTCCGATTCAATAATTATAATGGGGACACTTGACCAAACTGCATCAGGTCTACCGATAAACGGAATGAACTGGGATGAATTTACAACATATAAAGACAGTATTTTTCACTTGAACTACTATCGAATAAAAAGAATATTTAATTCTCATGGTTATTTAGGATATAAAGAAATTGGGCAATCTGCCGAAACTTATTATTGGGCTATCATTCAACATTGTGATTTTGATGCAATTTTTCAGTCAGACGTCCTAATTTCCATGAAGAATCAAGTTGAAAAGAGTAATGCAAACTCTAGGCACTACGGGTTATTATATGACAGAGTAATGATTAATTCTGGTAAAAAACAACTTTATGGAACCCAAGTTCAATACAACACAGAAACAGGACAAGCCTGCTCTAAACCACTAGAAGACAATTTAAATGTCAATTTATTTCGTAGAGCACTTGGTTTTGAATCATTGGAAAAATACCTAAACCGAATGACAATCAGTCATTATAACATGAATAAAGAATCATTAAATAAGAAAGGCATATTAACACCTATACTCTATGAAATAAATGAATAGTAGCTTAAATGAAAAACTGAAAGGATTGTACTATTTAAAATTACCGCTCCACATTTAACTATGGTGTTTAAAATAAAAACGATCTGAAAATTGACTTACTCAACTATAATTATTTATAATTCAGATTGGACTGTTAAGCAGAAAAATAGAGCAATTCTTAACGACACTACTATTCCATTAAAAAACACCTATGTATCAAACCAGGATTCGCCATTTCGATTATAAAATTTTTTTTATGTTTTACTTCATGAATTACACTGGATATTTACATTACTTTTGAAAAAAAGTAAAACATGACATCTAAAGAATTTGGAATTGTAGGTTGGGGATTAGCTGGTGCTACGTTAGCATGGCAATTGTATTTTGAACAAAAGGAATTTCTTGTTTTTGACAGTACTATTAACCATTCCACTAGAGTAGCTGCAGGAATGGTAAATCCTATTGTATTTAGACGTTTGACTAAAAGCTGGAATGCAGATATCTTAATGCCTTATGCTGTTGATTTTTACAAACGAATAGAGGAGGCTTTAGGTCAATCTGTTGTTGATGCCAAAAATGTATATAAATTATTTTCGTCATTTGAAGATGAAAATAATTGGATGGTAAAGCAACAAGACGAGCGTTTTGAACATTTTTTACAACCCATTACTGACCAAGGAAAAATAGAAAACATAAAAAATGAATTCGGATATGGTATAGTCAATACGCTTGGAAACTTAAGAACAAATGATTTTTTAGATTTATCAAAAGCGTTTTTTAAATCTAATTCAGTAGAGTTTATAGATGAGTTATTTGATTATGAAAAATTGAATTTAGATAACAATAGCTATGGTCAAGACCACACATTTGTGCACCTCATATTTTGTGAAGGATTTGATGTCTTAAAAAGTCCAATATTTGGCTATTTGCCGCTAAAACCAACACATGGTGATACGTTAATTGTTAAATCAGATAATTTTAAATTTAAACATATTTTAAATAAAAACATGTTCATTTTACACCTTAAAGACAATCTATTTAAAGTTGGAGCTACTTATAATTGGAAAATTACAGAACCAGTTAAAACGGAAGAAGGTAAAAATGAATTGATTGAAAAATTAAATAAATTTGCCCAGTTTGATTATAAAATCGTTGAACAACAAGCTGGAATCAGACCTACTGTAATGGATAGACGCCCATTAATCGGAACGCACCCAAACCACCATAACATACATATATTTAATGGATTAGGAACTAAAGGCGTCATGATTGCACCATTTTATTCTAACACCTTAATCCAAAACTTAATTAATGGTAAAGAATTGGACAAAGAAACCAATATCACAAGATATACAAAATATTTAGCTTAAATTTGCATCAATTATTAATAACAATATAAATATATAATATGTATCCACAAGAATTAACAGCACCAATGGCTGCTGAATTAAATAACGCAGGGTTTGAAAGTTTAACTACTCCCGATCAAGTTGACGCTATCTTAAATAGTGGAGCTGAGGAAACTGTTTTAGTTGTCATCAACTCTGTTTGTGGTTGTGCAGCTGGAAGTTTAAGACCAGGTGTAATTAAATCATCTTCTCATTCTAAAACACCAACTAAATTAGTTACTGTTTTTGCAGGTGTTGACGGAGAAGCAGTTAATCAAGCAAGAAAATATACATTACCTTATCCTGCATCTTCACCTTCTGTAGGTTTATTTAAAAACGGAACTTTAGTTCATTTTTTAGAAAGACACCATATTGAAGGTAGAACAGCTGATATGATTGCTGAAAATTTAGCAGATGCTTTTGATGAGTATTGTTAATCAACAGTAAACAAACACTTTAATTAAAAGGAGAAAATGTTATTTTCTCCTTTTTAGTTTTTAAATAATTAAATCCAACTTGGCTAACATTAAGACTTAGTTAATGTCAGTTCGAGTAATTATATATTTTGTTAACGCAAAACATATAATTGTATCGAGAATAGAATGGAAGAAACAAACCTATTTAATATTAAAATTATGAAAAAATCATATTTAATTTTTATTATCGTTTCTATTGTAATGGCATTGCTATTATATTTTTACCCAGCTGATGTTTTTGAGGCCACTACCACTTTTACAGATGGTGATCTCACAAAAGAAGTAACTTTAAAACAACTAATTTCACAAAACACTTGGCCAGACAGTATAGACACCATTAAAAACCAATCCGTTTCTCCAACAACAAAAGGTTGGATCATGTTAGTTATTGCATTAGTTGGAATCCCAGGTCTAATTGCTTGGCGCAGTACCTTAACTAAATACAATCGTAAAACTGGTGAACACCAAAAAAGTCTTTACGATAAATTAAAGGATTGATTTTTTAGTCCATGATTAACGCAACCATGACTTTTATCATTTTTTGAAAAAAATTTAATTTTCTTATTTAGAATTATTTTAAATAATGTATATTTGCGACAACAAATTTGTTATTTATAATTAATCTAAATAAAAATAAGAGAATGAAAGTAATAAAAACTACATTATTAGTTTTAGGTGCAACAGCACTATTAGCAACATCTTGTAAGAAAAAAGGATGTACAGATGCAACTGCTACAAACTACTCAACGGAAGCAGAAAAGGATGATGGAAGTTGTAATTATTCAACAACACCTACAACAACAGCAACTACGTTAGCAGTACCTAGCACATATGCGTTTACTAGAGACGGAAATAATACAGTAAGTTTTGGAGGGCAAACTGCTCGTATGAACATGTTAAGTGAAATGGTGACTAAAATGAAAACAGCAAATACGGCTGGTGTTGTTGTCACTGAACTTGATTTACATAATATGTATGCCAATAATGGTTTTGCTTGGACTGATACTGATGGATTAGGATTAGCTACGACAACAAAACAATTAAAAAACAAAACTGGTTACGCAACAACTGGAGGTTCTGCAGATACAGGAATTCAAGCTATGTTTGAGGGGTATATGACTTCATTAGCTAACATTAGTGCAACAACAGTTACAGGAACAGAAAGTGGAGTACCTGGAACTGCAGGTGTATGGGCAAATGATGGCATTAAAGGACCGTACTTAATGGACGCTAACGGTAAAGAATACACACAATTAATTGAAAAAGGATTAATGTGTGCTGTATTAATGAGTCAAGTAACTGTTAACTATTTAGGTGGAATTTCTGGAGATGATAATACTGATTTAGTGGACGGAAAAGACTACACTAAAATGGAACACCATTGGGATGAAGCCTACGGATATTTTACTGATGCAGTCGATTACCCAACAAACGGAGCTAACAGATTTTGGGGTAAATATGCTAATGGTAGAGAAGGAATTATTGAATCTGCATCAAAAATTAGTTTAGCATTCAGAACAGGAAGAACAGCTATTGTAAACAAAGATAACACGGTAAGAGACGCACAAGTTGTAATCATTAGAAACGAATTAGAAAAAGTTTCAGCAGGAACTGCCATTCATTATTTAAATTCTGCAAAAGCTAACATAGCGAGTAATGTTGCAAGAAACCATTCTTTATCTGAAGCATACGCATTTTTAGAAGGTTTAAAATATGGATACAATGCAATCAACAATACAGGAATGACAAGTGCAGAAATTGATACTGCTTTAGGATATTTTGGAAACGATTTTAACGTAGTGACATTAACAGACTTAAACAATGCAATTGACTTAATTGCCTCTAAAACTGGATTAACTTCAGTAGCTTCTAGCTTGTAAAGTACAAATTAGCTGATTTATTTCATGCTAAAAAAATAAAAATTATCTAACCCAAAACTACATAAATTAGTAGTTTTGGGTTTTCTTAAAATCTACATGATGAAAACAAATAAGTTAATAGTAAGTACACTAATTATTTTTTTAGGTCTGGCAGTTCAATGTAAAGAAAAGCCAACAGAAAATTCACCAGAGAAATACGATACTAAAGCCATGGCAACTCATGTTGCTACGAACTATATTATTCCTGCTTACACTAACTATAAATCTGAAACATCAACCCTTTTAGATTTAATAAACACATTTACATCTTCACCCAGTGAACAAAGTTTAATAAATTGTCAAAATCAATGGAAGGAAACTGCGATAGCATGGCAAGCCGTTTCTATGTTAGAATTTGGACCTGCAGAAGGTATTAGTTTAAAATCTCAAACTAACATATTCCCAGTAGATACAACACTTATTAAATCAAACATTACATCAAATTCTTACGACTTACAATTACCTTCTAATTTTGATGCTAAAGGCTTACAAAGTTTAGATTACTTATTGTTTTTACCGACATTATCTACTGCTGAAATTGTAACTTATTACACAAATGTGGCTAATGCAACTATTTATTTAATTTCAGTTTCTACTGAATTAAAAACAAATGCAACCACGGTTTATAACGATTGGAATTCTAGTTACAAAACTTCATTTATTAATAATGTGGAAAGTAATGCCGTTGGAACATCAGTGAGTAATATGATAAATGGGTTAAGTTTGCATTTTGAAGCTTTTGTTAGAAAAGGAAAAATAGGAATTCCATTAGGAGTTTTCAATGGTATTTCTCAACAAACTATGCCAGGTCATGTGGAAGGATTTTACTCAGGTTATTCTATCCATTTAGCAGATGCTTCTATGCAAGCAATTAAAAACTATATTAACGGTAAAACGTTCGCGTCCACTTCAGATGGCGAAGGACTATCTGATTATTTAGACTTTGTGAAAGCTGAAAATAACGGACAAAACTTGTCGGTTGTGATAGATGAAAAAATTGATTTAATTTCAACGCACCTAAACACATTGAGCCCAACCATAAATGACGCCATTAGTAATAACAATGCAGCTGTTCACACTCTGTATCAATCTATGCAACAACTTGTACCATTAATTAAAGTTGAAATGACTTCTAATTTAGGCGTATTAATTTCTTACCAAGATAGTGACGGGGACTAATGAATAAAGTTGTATTAATAGCGTTTGTTTGTATTTCTACTTTCCTATTTGGGCAAAGTAAGGGAGATGTCACGCTTAATTTTAAAGATCAAGACACAAAAATTGAACTACCGTTTATTAAACTTAAGTTAGTTGAACTTAACAAACCATTCATAACAGACATAAGTGGGATTGTAAAATTAACTAATTTGGATTACAATAGTTATTCAATAGAATTAGATAGTCATTTATATATTCCTTATCAGTTTAACTTTAAAATCAATACACCTTCACAAATTATAAATTTTAAAACTACGTCTAAAATTAAGCATCTACAAACTGTTGAAGTTATTGAAGAAGGTGGAGATGGAACAATTAGAAAGATGCGTTCTATCGAAGGCGTGTTGATAAGTCAAGGAAAAAAAACTGAAGTAATTACCGTTGATAAAATTGCAGGAAACAAAGCAGTTGGTTTAGGACGTCAGATTTACTCACGAATTCCTGGTTTAAATATTTGGGAAAGTGATGGTGCAGGTATTCAATTAGGGATTGGAGGTCGTGGATTAAGCCCTACGAGAACATCAAATTACAACACCCGACAAAATGGATATGACATTAGTGCAGACGCTTTAGGCTACCCTGAAAGTTATTACACACCACCAACGGAAGCTATTGAAGAAATTCAATTAATAAGAGGAGCAGCTTCATTGCAATTTGGACCTCAATTTGGCGGTTTAATTAATTTCAACCTAAAAAAAGGACCAAAAAATAAAAAAATTCAAGTTGTAGCAAGACATACTGTTGGGTCATTTGGTTTAAATAGTTCATTTTTGAGTTTAAGCGGAAGTACACCGACTTTTAATTATTACGGTTATTATCAATATAAATTTGGGAATGATTGGCGTCCTAATTCAAAATTCAATGTTCATGCGGGAGGAATTTATTTATATAAATACCTAAATGAAAAATTTAAAATTAGCTTAGACCTAACTAAACAATATTACTTAACACAACAAGCTGGTGGCTTAACAGACTTACAATTTGCACAAGACCCTGCGCAATCAAATAGAGATAGAAATTGGTTTGAAGTAGATTGGAACTTAGCAGCCGTTCAACTTGATTATGAATTCAATTCACGCACAAAAATAAATTCTAGATTTTTTGGCTTAATTGCCTCACGAAAAGCTTTAGGTTTCCTTGGACAAATAACAAGAGTTGACCATTTAGAAGAACGTGATTTAATTAGTGGACAATTTAAAAACTTTGGTAATGAAACTCGTTTTTTAAACGTTTACAATTTCAAAAAACAAACGTGGGCCTATGTAGTAGGATTTAGGTACTATCAAGGTTATAATAAAGGTGAACAAGGTTTAGCATCTGACAGTAACTTACCTGAATTCTCATATAATAACCCTAATAATCTAGAAGGCTCATCTTATGAATTCCCAAGTCAAAACATCTCCTTATTTGCTGAGCACATATTTAACATTAACTCAAAATTTAGTATCACACCAGGGGTGAGATTTGAACATATTAACACAACCGCTGATGGAAGCTATCGTACTCAGATTGAAGATTTGGCCGGAAATATCATTTTCGATAGCACGTATTTAGACCAAAAAGAAAACCAGCGTGCCTTTATAATTTCTGGACTTGGAGGTATGTATAAAGTCAATGATAGTCTAGAATTTTATGCCAATGTATCTCAAAATTACAGAAGTATTAATTTTACGGATATGCAAATTCAAAATCCGAATTTTAAAATTGATCCGAACTTACAAGATGAAAAAGGATATAATTCAGACTTAGGTTTTAGAGGCGGCATAAAAAACAAAATTACCTATGATGTATCCTTATTTGGATTGTATTATAGTAATAGAATAGGTACTACTATCGAAACAGATTCTATCTTATTCAGCACGTACCAATATCGAACAAATATATCCGCATCAATTACCTCTGGAATTGAAGCTATGGCCGAAATTAACTTATGGAAGTGGTTTGTAAACGACAGTTCAAATTTTGACTTAAGCTGTTTTGTGAACGCATCTTACGTTAATTCAAAATATATCAAATCAAAAGAAGCTGCTTTTGAAAACAAACATGTCGAATTAGTACCTCCATTTAATCTTAAAACTGGAATTACAGTCAGTTATAAATCTTTTTCTACATCCGTACAATATTCTTACACACACCAACATTTTTCTGATGCCACTAATTCAATTCAACAAGCCAATGCTGTCAACGGATTAATTCCAACGTATCACGTTATTGATTTTTCATTAAAATACAGTTACAAATGGATTTCATTCGAAAGTGGCGTAAACAACTTAGCCAATACAAGCTATTTCACGAGACGTGCCACGGGGTATCCTGGGCCAGGAATCATTCCATCATCTCCAAGAAATTTCTTTTTATCTTTACAATTTAAACTGTAAATGAGTAGTAATGATATTTATATCAATTTGTATAATTCAATTATAAAAGTAATCAACTATTTAGTTGATTCCGACAAACGAATTTTCTTCTTATATTTGATTTCATCTACTATTTTAGCGTACTATGTCTATTTTAAAACCAAAGAAAAAGTATCTTTTTTAAAATACATTTTCAATAAAAAAATATGGCTAAGCCAATCCTCAAAAGTGGATTACAGTTTAATTTTTTTAAACAGCTTTGTCAAAGTATTTTTATTAGGCTCATTTGTATATTATGGATTAAAGCTAACATTTATGACGGATGAATTTTTAGCACACACCTTTGGCTTATCCAAAAATACGTGGTCAAAGTTTGAGATTATGCTTTGTTTTACTGTAAGTATAACCATCATAAAAGATTTCACTTCTTTTATTACGCACTACCTGCAACACAAACTTACTTTTCTTTGGGAATTTCACAAAATACACCACTCTGCAACCGTTTTAAATCCAATTACTCAATATAGAATTCATCCAGTTGAATTAATACTAAATAACATCACGGCTACCTTAGCTTTTGGATTAATATCAGGTTACTTTGACTACCTATCCATGCATCAAATAACAGAACTTGAACTGTTAGGAACCAATCTATTTAGTTTTGTGTTTTTATTTTATGGTGCCAACTTACGTCATTCTCATGTCAAATTAAAATACTTTAATTGGCTTGAAAATATATTTATAAGCCCTTTACAGCATCAAATTCACCACAGTACTAATCCAATTCATTTTGATAAAAATTTAGGAGCCAAATTAGCTATATGGGATTGGTTATTTGGCACATTAATAAAATCTAAATCTATAACCAAATTATCTTTTGGCTTAGGCGCTGGTCAAGACATTAAATACAAATCCGTTTTGCAGAATTTATATCAGCCTTTTATAAATTTATTTAGTAAATAACAATAGTTAATCACGTCACAATCCACCATAAAAAAACGGTATTAAACTTAATTAATACCGTTTCCTATTATTCTTTTTAATGTTTTATCTTACATAAAGTTGTCCAGGTATTTTTAAGATAACACCATCAGTCCCTTTGGCCATTATGTAATAATTATAAACTGCTTTTTTAACGCTATTCCCAGAAAAATCTGTACCATTCCAAATAAAGTTTTGGTCATTTGATTTAAAAATAGTTTTTCCTAATTGATCAGTGATTGTAATTGAAAACTCATCAACATTTACAGCGTTCACAACAAACTCATCATTAATTCTATCCCCATTTGGCGTAATTACATTTGCAATGTTATCAATTGCTGCAGTCGTTATAATCTCAATTTGTTTAGTTTCAGTATAAACCTTACCGTTCTCGGATTCAATTGATAATTCAACAATATAAGTACCAATGGCATTAAATATGTGAGTAGGGTTTCTTTCAAATGAAAAATTACCATCACCAAAACTCCATGTGATTTTATCAAAATTTTGAGCATTTGAATTAAACTCAAATTGAAATATACTTTCAGTCGATACAATTTTAATTTCACCTGTTGGCAATAACTCCTCCTGCACCAGTTCTACTTTCGCTTGTACATCCGTACTAGAAGCAGTTCCTTCTGTAGTATTAGCATTTTTTTGTTGCTCTTCTATAGTATTACTCTCTTCATTTGACGCTAAAATAGCTTCCGCTTCTGAAATAGCCTGATCAGTAACAACTGACTTAGTGTTTACAATATCAGTATACGTATTCTCAACTACTGTATTAACCGTATTATCAAGGTCAGAATTTGATAATTCCTTAATTATTTCCGCTTTATTCTCTACTATCACCGGGTCATTATCTTCAGCAATAATAACAGTAACTGGCAAAACAATTTCAGTATCTAATCCAGAATTAATTTTATCGTTAATTAGTATTTCTGATGTATTCTCAACATTTTCAACAACTTGACTATTGACCTTATCAAAATCACCTACAAAATAAACCGTTACTCCAACCGCAATGGCAGACATTCCAACAATCAAAGCTTTAACTCCGAGTCCAATACTTGAACTCACAGCAGCATTTGAAATCACTCCTTGGGAAATATTCGTCCATAAATCTGGATTCACATTACCTTCAAAATTTTCAAATTTATCTTTGAATAATTTCTCTATGTTTATATTATCTTTCACCTTCTTCTACTATATTTATTTTCACTAATATTTCGCGGAGTAATTTTCTAGCCCGCGAGTATTGTGACTTTGATGTACTTTCTGTTATGTTCAGTTTCTCAGCAATTTCTTTATGTGAATACCCCTCTATCGCAAAAAGATTAAACACCATTTGATAGCCTGCTGGTATAGTTTTAATGACCGCTAACAAATCATTTGCGTTCAATTCCTCAATGATAAATGTTTTATTTTCAAGTAAATAATCAACAGAATCAACAGCAACATTTTGCTGATGTTTTTTATTCTTTCTATAACTATCTAAAGCTGTATTTACTACTATACGCCTTACCCAACCTTCCAATGAACCTTTCTTTTCATAGTCAGCAAGCTTTCCAAAAATTTTAATAAAAGCATCTTGCATTATATCTTGTGCCTCATCATAATCTTTAGCGTAGCGCAGACATACACCCATCATTTTACCAGCAAATTTTTCATAGAACGTTTTCTGAGCCAGTGAGTTTCCAGAAGCACACTTTTTAATTAAGCTTTCTTCAGTCATTTTACCTTTTCAATAATAAGACTTAAAAGTACACATAAAAGTTGCATTTGAATATAAATAAATATAATTTAGCCCACTTATAGTTTACAATTTGATATTAAGTTTTTATAATACCCCTCATGAAACATATATTTATATTACTGATTACCTTAACATTAAACGCTTCATTTTCAGTAGCAAAAGATAAAAAAATAAAATCTGGAACTTGGAGAACTGAATTTAAATTAAATAATAAATCAATTTTACCCTTTACTATAGAGTACACAAAAAAAACAAATAGTATTATACTGATTAATGCATCAGAACGAATTTCATTAAAAAATATTCAAATTATTGGAAATAAAATATCTATTAAATTTCCAATATTTAACTCAGAAATTAAAGGTGAAATTATATCTAAAAAAAGAATAGAAGGGTTTTGGCATAACTACTCAAAAGGCAAAGATTATAAAATTCCATTTATTTCTATTTGCAATTCAAAATCTAGATTTGATAAGCTACAAACCAATTCAAAACAATTTGAGGGAAAGTGGGAAGTAACATTTGATTATAATGAAAGTAAAGAAAAAGCAATTGGCTTATTCGAATCTAAAAATGGTAGCATACATGGTACTTTTTTAACAGAAACTGGTGATTATAGATTCTTGGAAGGTGTAAGCAATGGAAATTCTTTAGAGTTATCTTGTTTTGATGGAAGTCATGCCTTTTTATTCACTTCAGAGTTAAGGAATGATACCTTATGGGGAGAGTTTCTATCTGGCAACCACTATAAAACAAATTGGTTTGCAGTCAGGAATGAAAATTTTGAACTCCGTGATCCAGAAAAATTAACTTACGTAGTAAATGATGATCCGATAGAAATTAACATGACTCAGTTAGATGGAAAGAAGTATACTTTTCCAAATAAATCAACCGAAAATAAAGTAGTACTACTTCAAATCATGGGTACATGGTGTCCTAACTGTATGGATGAAACAAACTATTTAAACGATTTATATGCGAAACATAAAAATGATATTGAAATTATTGGTATTGGTTTTGAAGTTGGGGAAACTGAGGAAGATAAAATTAATACTCTTTTAACATACAAAAATTACATGAACATAGACTACCCGCTATTAGTTGGAGATAGCGATTGTAAACCATGCGCTGCAAAAATATTTTCCATGTTAAATGATATTATATCATTCCCAACTTTACTAATTATTGATAAAAAAGGAGACATTAGAAAAATACACACCGGATTTTCAGGACCAAGCACTGGTAAATATTATACTGATTTTATACAGCACATGAATGAATTCATTGAGGAATTGATTAAGGAATAACTATCCTAACCATATTAGAAAATTCTGATAGCCAAGTAATCAAAATGAATCATTCATCCCTTAAACTATTTTGAAGTTCCTAAATTGAATTGACATTATGATTACTCATTTTAAAGTATTGTTGCTCCTCCTTTTTATTATTTTAATAAACAATGACCTATTCTCCCAAAACACGACTAACAAAACATTAACTGAATTACATCAAAAAATGTTTAAAGCACGTAAAATACGTGACTTTGATTCTACAATATATTACTTAAAAAAGTTAGACGATTACAGTATTTTAAATAATTTACACCAAGAAAAACACAATACTAAACTATTGCGTTTTGATGCTTATGTTATATTCGAAAAACATTCTAAAGCTTTAGAATTGGGATTAACAATTTTTAATTATCTACAAAAAGACCAGGAGTATTTAAAATGTAGTCGTTATTGGAGGGTAGTAAAATACTTGTCCGACTTTATGGTAAGTATAAAAAATTATCAAGAAGCACTGGAGTACTTAAACTCCTACAAAAAAACAGAATGTGAAGCGGATAAAAGTAAATTTACTGATTATTCAATAGCCCAAGTTTTGGTTAAAATGGGGCTAAAGGATTCCGCTTTAGTGCTTATGAATAATTACACTACAAACCTGACTGATACTAAATTTACAAACCAGAACTTAATTAGCATACACAACAAAGTCGGCCTACTCTACAAATCTGCAGATCGGTACGATTTAGCAATTAGTCATTTCAACTATGTCCTTTTACTAATTGATTCATTAAAAATAAGGCCAAATCTTAAACCTACTATATTAGGAAACATTGGAAGTTGCTATTTAAAAATGAATAATTTAAACAAGGCCTATTCATTTTTAACTAAAGACTCAAAAGGTAGCCTTGCTAACAATTCATATGATTCATATTATAATGCTGAACTAGCTTTAGCAAGAATTGATTACCTACAAAAAAGATATTCCGTTGCCATAAAAAGATTAAAATCTATTATCAATAGTAACATTTCTTTATCTCATAAAATAAAAGAAGAATCTTATGTATTAATAATCGAAATTCAAGAAGTAATTGGAGATATGAAAGGCACACTTAAAAGTTTAAGAATGCAAAGCCTATATTCTGATAGTTTAGCCCAAACAACAAGACGATCCAATGAAACTTATATCAGAACTAATTCTGATTTAATGTACAACTCTATCAAGGAAAAGTTAAAAATAAAAGAAGGAAAAAGAAAAAGAGAAAAACTATTATTACTGGAGAAATTAAAACTAAAGAGAGATAACACGATATACATATCACTTATATTCATTTTAATTGTTCTTATTTTAGTTGTGTACCTTAGAAAAATTCTAATTGACAAAAAGCGTATTGAACTCATAAAAGAGCAAGAGATTAAGATTGCACAACAATTAATAAAATTTGAAAATGAACAAAAGAAACTTTTAGAAATAAAAGTAAAACAACGAAACAAAAGAATAAATAGTCAAGCTTTAGAACTGGAATCAAAAAAACAATCTGCCAGCAGAATTGTTAAAAACTTAGAATCTTCCATAACTATTTCTAAATCTGAGCTTTTGTCTTTTGAGATTTTTGTACAAAATGAATTAGAAATTAAATCTATAAGAGGACAAATCCAAACCTTTATCGGTGATATTGGTGAAGATTATATCGACAATTTAAAATTAAAGCATCCACTATTAACCGATAACGAAGTGAAACTTAGTATCATGGTTTTACTAAAATTGTCAAACAAAGAGATAGCCATTTCACAAAACTCAACACCAAATACAATTAAGACATCCAAAAACAGGCTTAAGAAAAAACTTAAGCTAAGTGCTGACGACTCTTTATATCATTATCTTTTCACCCTAGTTTAGTAATACGCTTACCTTTTGCTTACCCTCATCTTGCTATAAATTAAGTATTTAAGCATAAGTTTACTAAAAAAACTAGCAGATGAAAGTGAAACAACAATCCATTACTAAACATATTAAATTACTATTTATTCTCTTGACACTTTTAGAATCATCTTTAAGTTATACTCAAAGTCCTGGAGGAGTAGGAACAGCAAACTTAACCGCTTGGTTGAAAACAGATAATTTAGCAGTTGGAAACGTTACGTCATGGACTACAACCTTTCCAACTGGAGGATCAGCAATTACCTTATCTGATCTCACCAGCCCATATCCAATAGCAACAAATACACCCACAGGAAATTCGTCTAATTACAATATGACAATTGACTTTACAGGTAACACCACTAACAAGACATTAGAAAATACAAATACGCATAATTTATTAGACAACACAAGTTCAGGTGATGAAGGGACATTGTTTGTCAGCTTTTTATCCGCACAAACAGACCCTAACGGTCATTTACTTTTGTATAACGAAAATAACGGAAACGGAGATGGTATTCAACTCAGGTTGTTAACAACAACAATGAAAATAGCCATAGGTAAACTAGCATCAAATAGCGCAAATGCAACTAGAAACAGAGTATATAACAATACTCCTACTATTATGAGTTATAAAGGAAATAGAAGTGGTAGTAACACATTGGCATGTACTCATGACGATATGCCATATACAAATATAACTGGTGCGTCTCAATCTACTGGACCACGCGGCATCTATATTGGAAGTAAGCCAGGTATTGGTAGCTCCGCTTACAATGGCTATCATAATGAATTAATAACGTTTAACAAAGACTTATCTGATGTAGAAATTAATAAAGTCAACACGTATCTTGCTATAAAATTCGGCACTACATTAGACAACACTGGGATTGGAATACAAGGAGATTATATTTCGACAATCGGATCAACAATCTGGGACACATCTGATAACACCGCTTATCACAATGATGTTATCGGCATTGGAAGAGATGACTCAGAAGCACTCATTCAAAAACAATCCCACACATTTGATGATAGTACAAGATTATACATTGATCCTTTAGCTGCAACTAATTTGGCTAACACAGGCACATTTACTAATAATGTATCTTACATAGTCATGGGACATAATACAGGGAATCTATGTGCTACGACCGCTTCAAACACAGAAGTGCCTGTAAGTTGTGGATTAAACTCAAGACTAGAAAGAGAATGGAAAGTTACCAAAACTAACTTTAACCAAAATTGTAATATGGACTTTAATATTGGTGGTTGCGGTAATCCAAATAATGTAGATGTATCTCACCTTAGATTTCTAGTTGATAATGATGGCAATTTTTCCAATGGGGGGACTACTTGTTATTTTAACGGAGATGGCACTGGAATAACAATCGCTTATAACAATCCTGTAATAACAATATCAAATATTTCAAATACACACCTATTAAATAACGGAACTCAATATATTACAATTGGTTCAGTTAACGCATTGACCCCACTACCAATCAAACTAACTAATTTTTCTGTTAAACCTACAGGTTTTTTAACAACTCTTGCTCAATGGACAACCCAATCGGAAACTGATAATGATTATTTTAAGATTGAAAAATCAACTAATGGGATTGATTGGGAAATTGTAACAAAAATTGATGGAGCTGGAAATTCATCTACCACAATTAATTATGAAATTTATGATAATAGATGTCAACTTGGTACATCTTACTATAGATTAAAGCAAGTTGATTTTAATGGTGATTATACATATTCTGATATCAAAACTATAAATTTTGATGACTTGATTGGCATAAGTGTCTACCCAAACCCAAGCTCCAATAAAATTACAGTATCCGCACATGGCTTAAATATTGAGGATTGTAATTTATATAATAATTACGGTCAAAATATAAGTTCTTCAATCACTATTAATGAGCTTGAAAATAACCAAATTTCAATTACTACTTCATATTTACCTGATGGAGTGTATTTAGTAAAAGTTAAATCTTTTACAAAAAAAATTATAATATCACATTAATCAAAGATACAATCATTTTTCTCAAATAGTAATATTGTGCTATGATGACTTATAAAAAATCAATAACGTGATATCTAAAAAATTGTTAAGACGCTACAAAATATAATTCTGAAATTAACTATCTAAGCTGTATACTCAATTAATTCTAATAGCCAATGAAAACAAACTCCATTGGCTATTTAGCAATCACACTATTTTCAATATAGACGAACTAAATTCAATACTACTTATACTTTAAAAAGTTTAAATATTTTGGATCAGCAGCTGGCATTGTATCAGGGTCAAAATCTAAACTAATCAACTTCACTTCCGTTCTTCTATTTAACTGATTTAAAACTATATATAATTCAGGATTTTTATGTCTAACTTGACTTATATATGATTCAGTCAATTGTACTTCTTGAACTCCCTCCATTTCTTTAGGCTGACTCATCATATAATCGTCTCCTCTTTTCCATACCACTCTTGGGTCACTTTTCCCTTTCCCAATTGGCATTATTCTTCTAGGATCAATACCTTTTTCTTCCACTAAGAATTTATAACAAGATCGCGCACGATTTTCAGATAAATATTCATTTATGGAAACAGAACCACGAGAATCTGTATGAGAACTTAACTCTAAAACCATTCCAGGAAATTCTATTAATAAATCATAAACGTAGAGTAAAGAATCAGTAGAATTAATGATATTATTTGTTAACAATTCCCATTTATCAAAAGCATATCTCACTTCAGGTAATCTAATCCTTGCTGGTTTAACTATTGGCTCCTCAGGTTCATTTATAGCAAAACTTGATGTTACTGTTTGGTTAAATGAATCCGTAATTGTCACTGTATACTCACCTTTTTTTAATGTCGAAATATCTTCATTAGTTAACCCATTAGACCATGTTACTGTAAATGGCCCAACACCACCTTCAATTACCACATCAATTGACCCATCCGCACCTCCAAATTCAGTCACATCTACTACTGTAGATTTACTAACAATCAAAGCAGGAGGGAACAATATAGTGGCCATGTATACATCACTACGAACATCACCTCTATTGCTTGACCACATAACCTGATTCGCCGAGCAGCTAAAGTAGGCATCAAACTTATCGGAATTAATCACGTTACCTAAATTTACCGGTTTACTCCAACTCGACCAATCGCCTTGTTTAGTAGAATAAAAAACATCTGCATCACCTTCACCACCAAATCCATTACTTGAAAAATACAAAGTATCCTGATTACTTGTTAAAAAAGGAGAAATTTCATAACCAATTGAATTAATTTCATCACCCATATGTATAGGAGCTGTCCACCCAGAATCTGTCTTAGTCGACACATACAAATCCTCTTCTCCAACACTACCTGGGCCATTATATGAAATAATAATGACGTCTTCAGATTTGTTGACGTGAAAATAATAGTAATCACCTTGAATAACCAAAGTTGGGATTAAAATGCTCACAGGAATTGTCCATAGCCCATCTACGAATTTAGATACCGAAATTCCTTTTGAAACATCTTTTCTTCCTTTGTAAGTGTCTAATAAGTATAATGAATTTCCATCCTTACTTATTCCAACTACGGAATTGTGATATTTATTATTTAACCCCTCCAGCAATACGTCATTAGCATATTTATTATTATCTACTTTTTTACTTACCCAAATAGCTTGGTTTGTATTTTTACCATTATTATTCATGTCAACCGTTCTAGTATAATAGAGTAAAGAACTGTCCTCAGAAAAAATGGGGTTACTTTCATCACCATACAACGTATTTACTGTTCCATCAAGCTTTATAGGCGTTGACAATTTCCAAAATTGTGCATCTAATGTAAATGGCATTAAAATTACACCTAAGATAATTAATATTTTCATTATTTTGTTTTATCGTTTTTTTGTCTACCTAACATTATTCCTAATACAATTTCATGTCCAAATGAGCTATGTGAATTAAATTCTGACACAGAATAATCGAAAGAATATCCAAATTTATATTTTTCCGATATATTCATTCCAGCCATTAGTACTATAGCATCCGATTTTCTATACGACATACCAAACCACATAGATTCATTATATTCTAGTTGAAATGAGCCTTCGATTGACAAAGGTGCTGTACGCATATATTTAGCCATTATTGTTGGCATCACTGTTAAATTATCTGTTAATTCAAACTTATAACCTGCAAGCGCATTAAAATACATTCTAGGGTCATAATTTGCATAACCAGATTCAAAGCTTATCAAATCTTTTGTTACCTGCTCTACAGACAAGCCAGCAAAAAAATCATTTGAATATAAATACAACCCGAATCCTAAATCCACTGTGTTTTGGTTAGCCTGTTGGGAATAATTAGAATACGCTTGATCAATAGGCCCAGAAAGAGTCATGACATCAAGTGTTTGTACTTTATCTTGTAAAAAAGCTCTATTTGACAATCCTAAACTAGTTCCAAAAGACAAATTGATCTCCTCTGTCATTGGAATATGAAGCGAATATGTACCAGCCAATTTTAATTGACGGTATGCACCATATTGATCCACAAGAAATAATCCTCCAACCGCATGTTTCAACTTACCTGTTTTAACTTCAGGGTTAGGCACAACATTATTAGCTATCCTTATTGAAGGGTTATACCTACTTTTAGTTTTTTTGTTTACAACAGAAGATCCATAAAGGTATGACGTCATTGGTGCATCTTTAAACCCAAGCCATTGCATTCTTCCTCCAGCTGTTATATCTAAAAAATCATAAACTCCAGTTGCCGCTGGATTAACTAAATTTTGATTTCTAAAATATTGACTAAACTGAGGTATTTGTTGCCCAATACTAATCGAACACACACTTATGGCTAATATTACTAATATTTTTCTCATAATTCTATTTGTTATAATATTATTGAAACACTTCCTGTCATAGATCCATTTTCACTATCATTAAACTCTATGATATAGAAATATGAACCAATTGGTAATAATTTATCTTCAAACATCCCATTCCATCTATCTTCATTATACAATCCTGGTTTAGATTCGAACAACAAATTACCCCACCTATTATAAACTCTCGTCACATTATTCGGATATATTTTGTCAAGACCCAATATCTCCCAATCATCATTAATTAAATCACTATTTGGTGAAAATGCTGTTGGCACTGTAATACCACAATCGTTAATTGTTACAGTAATTTCATCAGCGTCCCCTTCACAGTCATTCAATGTTTCAGTCACATAGTAAGTTTCAACACCAACCTCACTATTCAGTGTTAAGGTTGAACCTGTTCCAATTATATCGGTTAATCCCATATCAGAATACCATGTGTATTCCCCTCCATTATCTTCAACAAATAAATTACCTGTAGATAAATTTACACACTCATCAAAATCGTGATTTGCAGATAACTGTGCAGGTGTCTGATTAATAACTATAGTCTGCGTACCTGTAATTACAGTTGAACAATTTAAATCCACAACACTTGTTAACACATATACCCCTTCATTTGTCCCCAAGGAAACCGGGTTACTAGTACTCGTAACTGACTGTGCGATTCCATTTAAAGTATAATTTATAACCCAATCTGGTGTTCCTGTGACATCTACCATTACTTCATTAATTAATTCAGTATCACAATAAACTCCTCCTCCACTAATATTTACTAAAGATGGTAATGGATTTATTACCACTTCAAAACTAAATTCATCAGAACACATATTCCCATTAGTATCATAAAGCCATACCGTTTGAGTCGTAGTAATATTACCCGTCAATATTGTCCCACCATTCAGCTGACTATCTGTATAAAAAGATTCATTTCCAGATAAATTTGATCCAGTAATTACAGGAAGTGTATAACTTTCACAGCTAATTACATCATTTATTAGATCGAGAACTGGAGAGTCTACAATTGTCACATCAAAACTATACTCAGTAGGACAAGTTCCAATTATATCATATATAAAGAATGTACCTGATTGAGTAATGGCAGCCCCTGCTAAAAACTCCGTTCCCGTTCCACCAGTTCCACTCCAGTATGATTCATTTCCTGACAATACTGCTCCTGAAATTGTAGGTAATACATAAGCGTCACAAACCAAAGTATCTTGTAGTTCATCAATGATTGGAGCACCAGTATTTATGAAAATTTCTTGAGAAGATTGAGATGTACAACCAGTAACATCATCTGTAAAAGTAACATCATATGTTCCCGGTGCTAATCCTGTTATGTCAAATTGTAACGTTGTATTAAGCTCAACCCCATTAGAAGTACCAATCCATGTAACAGTACCTGTTGCATTAAACGCATCAGTTACGTGCAGAATTCCATCATCTGCATAACAAACTGTTAATGCAGTTTGAGAAGTTGTAATAACTGGAAGTGGATTTACAGTAATTGTTTCTGTGACATCACAACCACTAACATCTGTATACGTAATATCTGTTGTTCCTGCTGAAACACCTGTAACTAAACCTGAATTATCTATGGTAGCAACCGTTAAGTCTGAAGAAACCCATGGTAAAACTACTGCTGGAGCCGGAGAACCCGTTAATTGTAAATCTTCATCAACACAAACTGGTGCAATACCTGAAATTACGGGTACCATTACCGTTACTGTTTCGGTAATATCACATCCATTAATATCTGTATAGGTAATATCTGTTGTCCCATTTGAAATAGCAGTTACTAAACCAGTGTTGTCGATTGTAGCAACCGTTAAGTCTGAAGAAACCCATGGTAAAACTACTGCTGGAGCTGGAGTACCCGTTAATTGTAATGTAGCGCCAACACAAATTGGTGTAATACCTGAAATTACTGGAACTACTACTGTTACAACTTCTGTAATTTCACAACCGTTATCATTTGTATAAGTTACCGTTGTAGTTCCTTCTGATACACCTGTTACTAATCCTGTATTATCTATGGTAGCAACTGATGGATCTGAAGAAGTCCATGGTGTTACACCATCTGGAGTTGCTGAACCAATCAATTGAACTGTTGAACCAATACATATTGGTGCATTACCTGTAATGGTTGGTAGTGGATTTACAGTAATTGTTTCTGTGACATCACAACCACTAACATCTGTATACGTAATATCTGTTGTTCCTGCTGAAACACCTGTAACTAAACCTGAATTATCTATGGTAGCAACCGTTAAGTCTGAAGAAACCCATGGTAAAACTACTGCTGGAGCCGGAGAACCCGTTAATTGTAAATCTTCATCAACACAAACTGGTGCAATACCTGAAATTACGGGTACCATTACCGTTACATCTTCAGTAATTTCACAGCCATTGATGTCTGTATAGGTAATAGTTGTAACCCCTCCAGAAACACCTGTTACTAAACCAACGTTATCAATTGTTGCTACTCCAGTATTTGAAGACACCCATGGTGTAACACCATCTGGAGTACCAGAACCAGTAAGTTGAACTGATGCACCGATACATATTGGTGTATTACCCGTAATAGTAGGCAAGGCGTTCACTATCACATCTTCCGTAATTTCACAGCCATCATCATTCGTATATGTAATACTAGAAACACCATCTGACACACCTGTAACTAAACCTGTATTATCAATTGTCGCAACTGATGGATCTGAAGACACCCATGGGGAAACAACATTCGCTGTCCCTGAACCTGTAAGCTGCACTGTTGAACCAACACATACAGGTGAATTTCCTGCAATCGTTGGAAGTGGATTAACTGTAATCAATTCAGTCACACCACAACCATTAATATCTGTATACGTAATATCTGTTGTTCCTGCTGAAACACCAGTAACTAAACCGGCATCATCAATTGTTGCTATTGTTAAGTCATCTGATCCCCATGGATCAACAACTGCTGGTAAACCAGACCCTGTTAATTCTATAGTTTCTCCAACACAAACAGATAAAACACCTGTAATTGTAGGATTTATTACTGTTACAACTTCAGTAATTTCACAGCCGTTGATATCTGTATATGTAATAGTTGTAACCCCACCAGAAACACCTGTTACCAAACCTGTATTATCAATTATCGCTACACCTGTATTTGATGAAGTCCATGGGGCTACTCCATCTGGAGTACCAGAACCAATAAGTTGAACTTCCGCATCTATACATATTGGTGAATTTCCAGTAATAGTAGGCAAGGCATTCACTGTCACATCTTCCGTAATTTCACAGTCGTTATCATTCGTATAAGTAATAGTAGAAATACCATCTGAAACACCTGTAACTAAACCTGTATTATCAATTGTCGCGACACTTGGATCTGAAGAAATCCATGGCGAAATAGCATTCGCTGTTCCTGAACCTGTAAGCTGCACTGTTGAACCAACACATACAGGTGAATTCCCTGCAATCGTTGGAAGTGGGTTTACTGTGATATCCGTATTAATAAAACAACCTATTATATCTAAATAAGTAATAGTAACGTTACCTGCCGACACTCCAGTCACCACACCTGCGTTGTCTATAGTGGCTACTCCAGTATTTGAAGATACCCAAGGTGTTACAGCATCTGCTGTACCAGACGTCACATAATCAATAGTTGCATCAACACAGACAAATGAATCCCCAGCAATTGAAGGACCTTTAATTAATGTAATATCCATAGTTGCTGTAACAACACAACCATTACCATCATCTACAGTTTGTGTGACCGTATAAGTACCAGATAAAATATAACTAAATGATGGATTCTCTGTAGTGTTATCAACAATTAAATCTCCATCAAAATCCCAAGTATAAGTAACACCAGCACCAGTAGACCCAGTATTAGTAAATATATAATTATTACTAAACAGACATTGAGGATCAGTATTCACTGTAAAACCAGCTGTACATTGCGCTTCAACACTATTCGAAAACAAAAACATAAAGACTATAGCAATTACATTTCTGACACCTTTAATGGAAATAAATTTCATAATTATCAAATAATTTTGTGTTATATAAAAAATTAAGCTCAAAAGATAGAAATAACTTTTAACATAATCACGCTATTTAGTATTATTTCAACCATTTACTTCCAATAAACAAAAACTACAGCTCATAAAAAAAGCCTCACAAAATGTGAAGCTTTTTTATTGGCGGTCCGGACGAGACTCGAACTCGCGACCTTCGCCGTGACAGGGCGACATTCTAACCAACTGAACTACCGGACCGTGATTATTTAAAATCAGTCCCTAATTTCTTAGGTGCGACAAAATTAACTATTTTAATTGATTAAACAATGATTTTTTTAACTTTTATTCAAAATTCCTGATTATAAAATATAAACGCAAAGAAAAAGCCTCACAAAATGTGAAGCTTTTTAATTGGCGGTCCGGACGAGACTCGAACTCGCGACCTTCGCCGTGACAGGGCGACATTCTAACCAACTGAACTACCGGACCGTGATTATTTAAAATCAATCCCAATTTCTTAGGTGCGACAAAATTAACTATTCCAATTGGTTAAACAATGACTTTTTTAAAAAAACTTTCACTTATTTTTCTCTTTTTTTATAACCCATTAATTATCAGTTAATTTTAGAACGCTTTATTAAGTACTTCTGCAACACAAACTCAATTGGTTCATTAATATCAACATTAATGAAATCAATTTTGAATTGAGAACACCTTAATTTCAAATCGGAAATATATGTATTCATTTTAGCTTTATATTGACTTTTAATCTCTGCTGGTTGTAATTTTAACTTTTGACCTGTTTCTAAATCTACAAAAGCAGTTGGTTTATTTGGAAAGTTAAAGTCTAACTCCTTGTTTTTATCTAGAACATTAAATAAAACGACCTCATGCTTATTATGACGCAAGTGTAAAAACGCATCTGATAAATCATCAATTGAATGTTTCGTGAAAAAATCAGAAAACAAAATTATTAAAGAACGTTTATGGGAATTCTCCGCAATTTCATGCAACACATCCGTAAAGTCAGTTTCTCTATTTAAATTTTCTCCTTGACCCTTCATTAACAACTCAAGTTCGGCATACATTTGTTTAATATGCGTAGCAGAAGTTTTAATGGCTGTTTCTGTGATTATTTTATTATCAAAAATAGTTAAACCAACCCCTTCTCTTTGCTTTTTTAATAATTCAATTAATGAAGCAATAGCATAAACACAATACCCCAGCTTATTTAAATTAGTCCCAGTATCAACTTTAGGAAAATACATAGATGAAGATGCATCTAATACAAATCTACATCTTAGATTCGTTTCCTCTTCAAACCGTTTAACAAATAACTTATCTGTTCTGGCATACAACTTCCAATCAATATACCTTGTACTTTCCCCTTTATTATACAACCTATGCTCTGCAAACTCAACGGAAAAGCCATGATACGGCGATTTGTGAAGCCCTGTAATAAAGCCTTCAACTACTTGTTTTGCTAAAAATTCAAGATTTCCAAATTTAGCTAATTCTTGTATATCTATTTTTCCGTACAACTTTAGTTTTTTTCACAAGGTAAGGGCTAAAATTCAAATATCAAAAAAACCTGAATCAAAACTTTCATTCAAAAATTGTAATTACAACTAAAAACAAATGACTAACTTAGTTGAGTAAAATGAAAAAAGAGACCGAAAAACGTCATTGTTTATCTTGTGAAACTGAAATATTTGGTAGAATAGATAAAAAATATTGCTCCGATTATTGTAGAAATGATCAGCATAATAAAAACAACCGTGATGTGACGAGCTATATGCGTAATGTAAATAACATATTACGAAAAAACCGTAGAATTCTTGATCGCCTTAATCCTAATGGGAAAGCAAAAATTAAAGAAACAACATTAATGGAAGAAGGTTTTAATTTTGCTTATCACACCAATGTTTATAAAACTCAAAAAGGGGGGACCTACTTTTTTTGTTATGATCAAGGCTATATCAAATATGAAGATGGTTGGTTAGCTTTAGTAATTAAACAAGATTACGTTAAATAATGATTCGCACACTTATCAATAGTATTTTTATATTCCCTGTTAAAGTTTACCAATGGGTAATTTCTCCAATTTTACCAAATGCTTGTCGCTATACACCAACCTGTTCAAATTATACAATTGAAGCTATTAAAGAATGGGGACCATTAAAAGGGGGCTGGTTAGGCATAAAACGAATAGCATCATGTAACCCTTGGGGAGGAACAGGTGAAGACCTAGTACCTAGAAAGCATCATTCATGCAAGAATCCAAATCACAAACATTAAAGTAGCTCCGTTTTAGTTAAATTTAAAACGTAATGCACCTTACAAAATATTGGTCTGTGATAAGAATTACCATTAATAACCTAATTTGACTTTATCTTTGTATAAAACACAATAAAATGCCAACAATACAACTCACTAAAGAACTATTTAAATCTGACGTTTTTGATTACACAACAGAAAAAGAATGGAAATTTAAAGGTAACTTACCTGCTATCATTGACTTTTATGCAGACTGGTGCGGACCATGTAAAATGGTCGCTCCAATTTTAGAAGAATTATCGGACGAATACAAAGACAAAATTGTAATTTACAAAGTAGACACTGAAGTGGAACAAGAACTCTCAGCAGTTTTTCAAATTAGAAGTATTCCATCTATGTTATTTATCCCTATGGATAAACAACCAATGATGCAAGCTGGTGCTTTACCAAAAGAAAATTTAGTAGAAGTAATTGAGAAAGAATTAATCAAATAAAATTATTCTATACAAAATCCCAGTTGTTAACTATTAACAACTGGGATTTTTCAGTTCAATAATTGAATTCTAAACGCAATACCTGTACTTTATACTTATTCGCTCTCTAATTCAAGGTCCAGTTTTCCACCTTTATCGATAGCTTTTACACCATTTTTCATCCATAAAGGCATAGCTTGACCCAATAAATAATAATCAAAAAACTGACGCATTCTAATACTTAAATCTCTACGGTTTGCATCTTGCATTAAGTTATGTTGATCACCGTTGTAATTTAACATCCAAACTGGTTTATTTAATCGCCTTAACCCCATAAACATTTCTATTCCTTGATACCAAGGCACTGCCCCGTCACCATCATTATGCATAATTAACAATGGTGTATTTACTTTCGGCAAACCAAATATTGGCGAATTTTCAACATACAATTCTGGGCACTCCCAAATAGTACATCCAATTCTACTTTGTGTACGCTCATATTGAAATTGACGACTCATTCCACTACCCCATCTTATTCCACCATAAGCAGAAAACATATTACTAACGGGGGCGCCTGCCATACCACATGCATATTTATTAGTCATGGTAATTAATTGAGCAGTCTGATACCCACCCCAACTCTGACCTTGTAACGCCATTTTTGATGTATCAATCCAATTGTATTTATCTGTTAAGTAATCCGTTCCACTTAAAATACAATCATAAGCAGATTTTGCAGGATGACCTTCTTCATATAAAACGTCTGGTATAAACACAATGTAACCGTTACTCACATATTCTGTCGCATAAATTATAGACGCTGTTGGTTTAGGAATATAATGTCTGTGAATATCATCTGCATATTTTTCATAAAAATAAACGATCATTGGATAGTTTTTTGTTGAATCAAAATTTTCTGGCTTATACAAAAGACCATCTAAATCTAATCCTTTGTATGACTTCCATTGTACCTGCTCAACTGTCCCCCAATTATACGCTTTCTGCTGCGGGTTAGTTTCTGTTAAAGTTGTTGATTCTAATAAACTCATGTCTGAAACAGATAACTCTGGATAGTCTTGAAAATTCATTCTACGAAACAATACCATGTCAGACTGTTTGGCTTTTGACAAATAGTAATACCTGTGATTTGTCTGTAAAAATCGTTTAGAGACATCCATTGGCTTCACATAAAACTCGTCTTTAGTAATTTTATCCACCCCATGAAAAAGGTTATTATTTATGGTGATATAAGTCGAATCCCTCTCTAAGTTATTCAATCTAAATACCGTATTTGATGACTTTCCTATCTGATTTGTTATGGATTTAGTTTCTTCCATTCCACTTGGATCAACTAACCACATATCAAATTCTGAATAAATTATTAATTTCTCTTTTCCATTTTCTTTAACCCAAGACCCTTTTCCTTCTGGGTAAGCCACAAAAGGATTCCCGTTGTTGTCAGACGCAAAATTAGCTGCAATCGATTGAGTTAAGTTATAGTTCTTATTCAATTTAATTTCTTTTGAATGCCAAGTAGAATCAATACCATTATACCAAACAAAATAGTTTCCTGAAGGAGATAGTATCCCACCGTAAGACACGCCATTATCAATTTCTGTTTGTGTTCCTTTTTCAACGTCAACCAAATAATAATCTGACTTCCACGGAAATGCCCACGACTGTTCCTTCTGGTGGTTTTCATTAGCAACTCCTAGAGCAAAATTACTATTATCATGATCATAAAGCCTAACATTTGGTACGTTTGAATTTGCTAACTGAACTAGCTTTTTAGTAGCAATATGATACACTGCTAAATAATTTCTTTTTAGCTCTTGTTTCAACCTCTTTAATTGCATGGGTTGTAATTGTTTGTCATGCCATGACCAAACATCTACTTTTGATTTTTCATTCGCTAATAAAGAATCTTCTGGAGTTTGAATAACAATTTTATTTGTACCGAAAAATAATTTTGATCCATCTCTAGAAAATTTAGGCGCATTGAATTCTGACACTGTCCACCCGTTTTTCATGTTAGCTGATAATGAATCAATATAGAGTGTTTTATTCTCACTCCAACACCCTAATTCAAAGACTTTTCTTTTATTAGTATCATTTGATTCTAAAAAGGCTAATTGATTCCCTTCTTTATCAAAAGCAATAGATTTAATCGCTAAACTATTTGTTGTAAGTGAGGCGATTGAAAATTCTAGTTCTAAATCCATTATAGACAAGCTTAACGAATCACTTTCACCTTTAACACTTGTAGTATACGCCAATTTTGTTCCTTTTTCATTGAAGTAATAGTCTTTTACTTGAAAAACTTCCTGCCTTTCTTTTGAAATTGGGCTATATAAAACTAACGTTGTTCCTGACGTTTTCTCTTTAGCACACACATTACGTTTTTGTCTAAATTTACATTTATAAACTTTACAATCTTCACGAGTATCTTTTGCTAAAAGGTAAGCTAACCAATCTCCTTCTTTTGCTAATTTATAAGATTCAATATCTGGAATTAACTCTGTTGAATCTCCATCCACCCAATATATTCCTAAAGTGTCTTTTGGAAATTTATCTTTTTTGACTTTATCCAATTTTAGTTGTCTCAAACTATCGAATTGAGCACCTATCTGAAACGTCACAAACTTTTCATTGTAATGAATTTTTGCAGCTTTCCCTCTTTCAATAGATTTCAAAATCGTTTTATCGGTGTTCTGTATAAATAAGGCCCCATCACCTTTATGAGGATTAATATTATACACTACAAATGTTCCCTTTGAAGAAAACAAAGAAGATTTAATTGACTTCCAATTGTCATAAGCGTTATGATCAATCTTTAGTTTATCTTGAGCAAAATTTGTAATTGGAATAAGAAGTAATGCTAATACAATGGTTTTGTATAACGGAGTGAAGTCTATTTTCATAAGCTTCAAATTTATAAAATTACTTCTAATTTAACGCAGTAACATTAAATTATTAATAATAGCAAAATATAATTCTAAAAACTAAAACCAACCAATACTAATTCCAACTGAAAATAAATTCAATTTCGAACTATTTTCGTTTGCAAGTAACATAGATAAGTCATAATAGGCGAAAAGCATTACATTATTCATCCCAAAACGAACAGTTGGTCCATAATGCAACGGATTAACATCTATGAAATTATAGTCAACATACTTTTGATCTCCAATTTTCCATTTATGAAATTTCCCAACGGTATATCCCACTTTAAACCCAGGATAGAACTTAAATTTAGGCCTTTCTTTTTGCGAACGAATTCTAAACTCAAAAGGAATCTCAAGATTGTTAAACGCTGTTCTATTAATCCACCTATCCTCCGTTGATTGAACTTCTAGAATGGTAAATTCATCTGTATTCAAAGGAGACTCCATGTTAAACATCCCATCATGTCTAATACTAAAATGTGTATATCCAAACCCAATACCAATACCAAACTTTGATGATTTCGAAAATGGAATATCAAACATTACATTAATACCATGACCTATTGAATAAAATTTTGTCTTAACGTTATTCACATCACCTAACCAAGAATCATAATGGAAGTTCGTGTTAAACCTATCAAATTTTTCAGCAGACGTTTCGGTAGGTGCGTTTAATGTATAAAAACGCATAATTCCAGGGCGTCTTTTCTTATAAAATGGTTTTTCATGGCTATCCTCTTGCGCAAAACTTGTTCCTGCACAAATGACAATCAAAGAAAAAATTATTTTTTGAAACATAACTTTTTTATTTTTTGCTAATACTTTTCTCCCATTCCCACGAATGTTTTAATGAATCCCCTAAGGTAAATTTACATTCCCACCCTAGTACAGTATTTGCTTTTGTAGCGTTAGCATAAATTTGCTCCACATCACCTTCTCGTTTAGCACCTACACGGTAGTTTACTTTTTTATTATTCACATTTTCAAACGTAGTTATCACTTCTAAAACTGAACTTCCACTCCCTGTTCCTATGTTAAACGTTTCTACAATTGGTGCGGTTTTGTTATTCAACCATTCTAACGCCCTAACATGTGCATTAGCCAAATCTACCACATGAATATAATCTCTAACACAAGTCCCATCCAAAGTATTTTCATAATCATCCCCATAAATGGTTAACACCTCTCTAATACCATTAACAGTTTGAGTTAAGTAAGGTAATAAATTATTAGGAATCCCTTGAGGTAACTCACCTAAAGTAGCAGAAGGATGTGCGCCAACAGGATTAAAATACCTTAGTAAGGTTGCTTGTAAATTATCTGATGTAGATTGTGTATGTCTTATTATTTTTTCACAAATCAATTTGGTTTCCCCATAAGGAGATGTAGCTGTTTGTAATTCTGTTTCTTCCGTTACAACAGGAGCGTCTGGCTCACCATAAACGGTACAAGATGATGAAAACACTAAGTTTTTAACTTTATGTTTTTCCATTAACTCTAATAAGACAACTAATGAACCTACATTGTTTTTGTAATACATTAATGGATGATTAACCGATTCACCTACTGCTTTATGAGCAGCAAAATGAACAACACCATTTAAATCTGGATGATCTGTAAAAACTTGTTTCATTTGAGAAGAGTCATTACAATCAATTTCATAAAATGGAATCGTATACTTTGTTAGTGCATTAATTCTATCCAAAATAAATCGTTTAGAATTTCTAAAATCATCCACAATAATTGGAGAAAACCCAGCTTTTACTAATTCAACCACTGTATGTGAACCAATATAACCTGCACCACCTGTAACTAATATTTTTCTACTCATAACTTGTAATCTTTACACTACAATATTACAATATATTTTTGAGTGCTTTTAGTAGATTAAGAGAAATATTACTCAAATTTAAGTTAAATAAAAAAAGGTTGGAGAAAACTCCAACCTTTAACCCAAAATCTATGAATGAATTAGTTTTCTAATTCGAAAAGTATAATGTAATAACCGTGCCAAAATTGTTTTATTGTCGGCAGCAAACTGTTATCTCCTAATTTTAACTTTTGTTAACTTTAATAGACTCGCCTATAATGTAACTAACAAAATATCAAATAAATGATTAAATTTGTTAATACAGATAAATCAGCTACATAGCAATATCATCACCTATACAATCCTATATAATGAGTAAAACAGAAGATTTCAAACAACATATAAATGAAGGTTATACATTTAAAGGTGACAGCTTAATTATTGGTGCTGCTATCTTAGACGGTGAACCTGTTGAAGGTACTCAAGTAAAAATTCCATTAAAAACATTAAATAGACATGGCTTAATCTCTGGAGCTACAGGCACAGGTAAAACCAAGACATTACAAGTTCTTGCCGAACAAATGGCCATGAAAGGAATTCCTACCTTGCTAATGGATATTAAAGGTGATTTAAGTGGATTGGCTCAACCGGGTACTTTGAACGATCACATTACTTGGCGTCAAGGGGCAATTGGAGTGGAATATGTTCCTGAAAAAATGTTAGTTGAATTATTAACAATCTCAGACCAAAAAGGAGCCAGACTTCGTGCTACCGTTTCTGAATTTGGACCTACTTTACTCGGTAAAATGCTAGAACTAAATGACACGCAAGAAGGTATTTTGGCTGTTTTATTTCAATACTGTGACGACAACAGTTTACCATTATTAGATTTAAAAGATTTAAGAAAATCTTTACAATTTATAATGGAAGAAGGTAAAGCTGAAATTACTAGAGAGTATGGTCGTGTGTCTTCTGCATCTGTTGGAACTATTATGCGTAAAATTGTAGCATTAGAACAACAAGGCGCTAGAAAATTCTTTGGTGAACGTTCATTTGACGTTCAAGATTTATTATTTACCAATAAAAGGGGTAAAGGACAAATTTCTATTATTCAATTAGCAGATATCCAATCAAAACCTAAGTTATTCTCGACATTTATGTTGAGTTTACTAGCTGAGATATATGAAACATTTCCAGAAGCCGGAGACAGTGAAAAGCCAAAACTTTGTATTTTTATAGATGAGGCGCACTTAATGTTTAAGGAAGGATCAGATGCTTTATTAGATCAAATTGAAATTATAATTAAGCTAATTCGTTCAAAAGGAGTAGGTATTTATTTTTGTACTCAATTACCAACAGATATCCCTGATGAAGTATTGAGCCAATTGGGGTTAAAAGTACAACATGCTTTAAGAGCATTTACAGCAAAAGATAGGAAATCAATTAAAAAAACAGCCGAAAACTATCCACTTTCTGATTTTTACGATACAGATCAAATTATTACTGAATTAGGAATAGGTGAAGCTTTAGTTACTGGCTTAAATGAAAAAGGTATTCCAACACCTTTAGCGGCCACCTTATTACAAGCACCCAAAACGAGAATGGATGTGTTAACTAAAAAAGAAATTGACGAAATAGTTGATTATTCTACACTTAATGACAAGTACAATAAAGACATTGATAGAGAATCTGCCTACGAAATTTTAAATGATAAAATTGAACGTATTCAAGATGAAAAATTTAGAGAGAAAAGACAAAAACAACAAGACAAGGAAGATGCTATTTTAGTAAAAAGGCGTTCCACAAAACCCAGGAGAAGAGTTAGTCGTTCTAGAAAAACAGACTCATCACAATTGATGGATAAAATGGGGGATGTTTTAATTAAAGAAGTCACTAGAGGAATCTTTAAAATTTTTGGATTAAGATAAAGAAGACACAAAATCGCTGGGCTGGTAGACACAAGACTGAAGTACATTTTTTGAATATACTAACGAAAAGAAATGGTTTAATGTCAGTTCGAGTGCTATTATGTTTTGTGCTAACTAAATTTAAAAGTGTATCCAGAACAGAATGACACAACTAAATAACATAACTATGAAATCAAAATTACCTAAAGTAGAAACGAGTATATTCACTGTCATGTCACAATTAGCAAATGAGTGTGGCGCTATAAATTTATCTCAAGGCTTTCCTAATTTTAAAATTAATGAACAGTTAAAAGATTTTGTAAAAGAAGGACTAGATAAAGAAGAGGTTCAATATGCGCCAATGACTGGCCGTCAAGATTTACGTGATGCCATTTCAGAGAAAATAAAAGAACAGCACACTATTAATGTAAATTCTAATACAGAAATAACAATTACCGCTGGGGCTACGCAAGCCATTTACACTATTTTTTCAGCCATGTTACACTCTGGTGATGAAGTTATCCTGTTTGATCCTGCCTATGATTGTTATGACCCCTCTATAAGATTACAAGGTGCGGTACCGATTCATTTAGAACTTCAACATCCGTCTTATTCTATTAACTGGAATGAAGTAAAGAAAAGTATTACGTCAAAAACAAGAATGATTGTAATTAACAATCCTCACAATCCTGCAGGTTCTGTTTTAGATGCGACTGATATTATTGAATTAGAAAAAATTATAGAATCAAACCCTACCATTTATGTTTTAAGTGATGAAGTGTATGAACACATCCAATATGAAGGAGAACATCAATCTGTCTTAAAAAGTAAAACCTTAAGAGAAAGAAGTTTTGTAACTTACAGTTTTGGTAAAACATTTCATGTGACAGGATGGAAATTAGGCTACTGTGTAGCACCAAAACTATTAACGGAAGAATTTAGAAAAGTACATCAGTTTAATGTGTTTTGCGTAAACAACACCATGCAATATGCCGTGGCGAAATTTATGACCGAAACTGATTCATGGCGTGATGTCATGCCATTTTACAAACAGAAAAGAGATTTATTTTTAAACTTAATGGCAACTTCAAGGTTAAAACCTTTAGCGTGTGATGGAACCTACTTTGCTTTATTTGATTATTCAAAAATTTCAGACGAGAATGATGTAGATTTTGCGAAACGTATTACTAAAGAAATAGGTGTAGCAATTATACCCACTTCTGTATTTTACAAAAATAAAACAGATCATAAAGTGGTAAGAATTTGTTTTGCTAAAACGGAAGAGACACTAAGAAGTGCTGCAGAGTTACTTTGTAAAATTTGAAATAGATGATTAAAAAACAAGTATGAAACTATTAATATTATTCATATTTTTAGTTAGCTTTAAAGTGGTCGCACAAGAACCAATTAACGAACGGTATTCATTAGATTATGATGCTTCAATTTTTGGGAATATAATAGCTACTGATAGTTGTTTAGTATTAAGTTTTTGGGGCCAATAATTCAAGTGTGATTTAAAATGAAAAATTATTCTCCTAGTCATATTATTTCAAAATTTTATTAGCAAATAAGATTGTTTTTAAAACTGTACTATATAGCAGGAAAGGAATAATAGTTAGAGTGTATTGTTTTCTATACTGAGCGAAACAAAATAATCTTTTATATTTGGACACAATAAAATTTATAAGTAAGTTTGAAACACCTATGAAAATTATCAACAAACTATATTCTCGAAACATTCCAAAACATTAAGTATATAGTTTTATTTTCGTAACTATTCTCTTTTGAAATAAATAATAAAATGAAACTTCTATTATATATCCTTTTTTTAATTAATACCCCATTGGCATTTAGCCAATGGGAATTAATTTCGCCAAATATTCCTCAAACTAATTTAATTGATTATAATATAAGGGATGTTCATTTTATTAATCAAGACACTGGTTTTGTGGTTGGTAACATCAGCAGTAACACTACATCTGCAATAATTTTGAGAACATTTGACGGTGGATTAAATTGGGACACTACACGTATTGCAACAATTCCTAACGTAGATTATTCAATTTTAACAGTTTACACTGTTGATTTTCCAAATAATGATTCGGTAGGGTATGTTTCATGCACTGGTGAGGTTTTGAAAACAGTTGACTATGGTACAACGTGGATAGCCACAGACACACAAAATCAATGGTTATTTCAACGGCATTGGCGTGCAATGCAATTTATAAATAAAGACACAGGTTTCATTGCTTTTCAGGATGGTGGTAATGAATTTTTAAGAACTTTAGATGGTGGTGTAACTTGGGGCAGTGACCCAACTTTACTGTATGGTATTAGAAATTTTAGTCAATATAATAATGTAGTTATGGCAATGAGCAGTTCTACTTGGAAGATGTTAGACAACTCTAGCTTAACTTGGACAGTTGAAGATTTGACTATTCCAATTATTGGCAATCAGCATTTGGTTCAAGCCGTATATTATGAAAATAGAATTATAATAATTGGTGAAACATGGACGGGAACACAATATTTGTATAGTGACGACATGGGATTAACATGGACTTACAAAAACTTAAATTTTAGTGGTTTAGGAAAAATTCAAATGATAAATGACAGTATTGGTTACATAAGTGGTAGTTTTCCTGGTACCATAAAAACATTTGATAGTGGTGAAACGTGGTGGTTTATGGAAATAGACAATTTAGGGACAAATATGTATACTAATTTTCAAAACTTTTGTATGGTGAATGACAGTGTTGGTTATGCAGTTACCACATCAGGTATATACAAAACTACAAATGGTGCAGGTACACCACAACTTAATTGAGGAATTGTTGAGTGTAGATGAAAACAAAACGAATACCCTAACTGCTTACCCTAGTCCGTTTACAACTACCTTAAATTTAAGCTTTAATCAACTTACAAATGGTACATTAAGTATTTTTGATGTAAATGGTAAATTGATACACTCTGAAACTATTAGTAATTCAAACACAACAACCATTAATACCTTAGAATTTACTAAGGGCGTTTACTTTTACAAATTGGTTGACACTAGTACAGGACTAGGTATTGGCAAAGGAAAAGTGTTCAAGTAATTAACATTGTACTATTCCAACTTCTGTTTTTTATGAAAATAAAACAGAAGATACCTTAAGAGATGGGCAGATTGACATTTTTATTTTAAAAGAGGCTTGAAGTACATTTTCGAGTATACCAGTCAGGTTGAAAGTACAAACTTTAAATAAACCTACCAGGAGAAATCCCTCATAAACAAATTTAGATTATCACAACTTCAACCATCTCATTTTCCAAACACCAAAAACAGCTTCTTTAAAAATACTAGAACTCATTTTTGATGTTCCAAATTCACGGTCAATAAAGGTAATAGGTACTTCTACAACTTTAAAACCATGCCTAACAGCTGCGTATTTCATACAAATTTGAAAGGCATACCCTTTAAAAGTAATGGCATCAAAATTTATTTTTTCTAACACTTTACGATTATAACATTTAAACCCTGCTGTAGTATCGTGAATACCAACCCAAAGGATAACACGAACATACCATGAAGCTAAAAACGAAAGAATAAGTCTTTTTTTATCCCAATTAGCAACTTTTCCTCCTTTTATGTATCTTGAACCAATAGACATATCACCTCCGTCAATAATACAAGCATCTAACAAACGAGATAAGTCATCAGGATTATGAGAGAAATCTGCATCCATTTCAAAAAGATATTCATACCCTCTTTTTAATCCCCAATTAAAACCATGTAAATAAGCAGTACCTAAACCTAACTTCCCAGCACGCTCTTCAATATGTAGCCTGTCAGAAAATTCATTCTGCAATCCTTTTACAATCTGTCCTGTACCATCAGGTGAACCGTCATCAACAACTAACAAGTGAAAATCTCCTTTTAAAGACATGACTTTACGAATCATTTTTTCAATATTTTCTTTCTCGTTGTATGTTGGTATAATTACTAAATTCTTCATAATTGGGAGTCGCTAAGATAATATAATTATTGAATAGTACTATTACCAACAAATTGAAATACCATAGGGTTTACTCGAAAACTCGTATTTTTAACACTTTTTATATGAAAACTAGTGTAATTAAGGTAATTTTGGAAATGTGAATCAACTATTAACTTCCATATTATTAATTTTAATTAATTACAGCCACGCTCAGCAAAGTTATAATGTTTATCTAGTAGACCATTGGACCGATACTACACTTTTGAAAGGTGCAGAAGATGCTATTTTTTCAGACCTCTGGGGATTTAAACATAACACAGACAACTACATAGCTTTAGGCTCAACAGAGGGTACGCATATTTTAAAAATAGTCAACAAAAAACTAATAGAAATTGACTTTAAAGAAGGGAAGTTTTCTTCTCTTCAAGTTCAACACAGAGATTTTAAAACCTATAAAAATTATTTATATGGCGTTTGTGATGAAGGCCCAAGTAGTTTACAAATTTTTGATCTAAGTACGCTTCCAGATTCCATTCACAAAGTATATGACAGCAGTGAATACTTTCAAATTTGCCACAATATATTTATTGACACAGCAAAAGCAAAACTATATGCCTGTGGTCCAGACAACGTTGGTATGAAAGTTTTTGATATTCAAAATCCAACCCAACCTCAACTCATATACACCTACACCGAAAATAACTACGTTCATGACTGTTATGTTACAAATGACACCGCCTATTTAAATTGTGGGTTTGACGGCTTAACTATTTACAATTTTGAACCCTCTTTACCTCAGCAATTAGGTCTATTAGATTTTTACGCGGGACAAGGTTATAACCACAGTGGTTGGTTAACAAATGATAAAAAAAAATATGTTTTTATTGATGAAACCAAAGGCAAAAAAGTAAAAATATGCCACATAGAATCCTTAATTGACATTGAAGTGTCAGCCCTTTATGGCACAAAAAATTATGAAAATGCTGTGGCACATAACGTTCAATTATTTAATGGCTTTGCATTTATATCCTATTACAATGAAGGCTTACGAATAGTGGATATTAAAACCAACACGCCAAAAGAAGTCGGCTTTTACGATACCTTTCACCAATCGACTAACTATAAACTAAATGGTGCTTGGGGTGTATTCGTTTTTGAAAAAGAAGAATTAATCGTAGTTTCAGATCGCCAAAATGGTTTGTTTTTATGCCATTTTCCAATTCAACTGTACAGAAGTTTAAATAACAACACCATTACATCCAACACACCATTTATTGATGAAACTAGCAAAATCATTTATGATTCCGGCGAAACAAATCCATTAACATTTTCAATCTATGACTTAAATGGAAATCATGTTTATTTAAAAGAAAGTTTTAACGATTGGATTAACATTCCATTAACCCTATCCAGTGGCGCTTATGTCTATTTAATTCAAAATTATTTTGGAGATGTCGTTAGCACTGGAAAATTTATAAAAGGAAACTAAAATAGCCTTTTCAAATAAATGAAAAGGCCATAATAATAATCGCATTTAAACTCTTATTTTATTTTTTAATCAATTTAGTAATTGATTTAGTATTTCCATTATTTACGGATAAAATATAAATTCCAGTTTTTAATTCTGATAAATTTAAATGAGTTAATTCAGTGAAACTAGTAGTAGTATAAACCACTTTTCCAGCTAAATCAATAATCGAAATAGTTGAATTTATTAGCGTATTTATTGATAATTCATTTATGAACGGGTTAGGATAAACTGATAATTCTAATACAGTACCCATATCATCTAATCCATTCACGCTTTCTCCACTATCTCCAGCTGAAATAGCAGTATCAGGCGTATCGTTATAAGCGTAACTTTTAACAACAAATGTTCCATTTCCATCCCAGTTTACTAAAATCCAACCGAAATGAGTATTTGCACCTAATTTAAACGTAGCTCCAATATAAGAATCACCAATCACAAACTGAGTAGTCGCCCAGCCTGGATCTACAAAACCATCTGCACCAATATTTTGAAAGTTACTACCAGCACTAATTATTGTGTTAACAGGCAATCCAATTATTTGATCCCACCCACCAGAATTAAAATCACCTAACATGACAAAACCTGCATCAGCATTAAACATTATCCCTGGCTCTACAACAGCTGAAAAGGAACCGTCATTAAATGTAAACTCAGCTCCACCACCATCAAAGTCGACCTCTACAGTTCCTCCACTCGCTAAAGTTACATCAGCAATATCATTATAAACAATTGCTGCGTTTGCACTTCCAAATGCCATTAATGATAAAACTATTAATTGAGTCTTCTTCCTAATTGTATTATTTTTCATATGTATTATTTTATGCTTAAAACGCGAGGGTAAAATATAGCGTTGCTTTTTTTAAAATCTAATTTACCCATCATTATTGGAATCCAAAAAATGTTTAGTTTAGAAAAAATTAACCAAATGCAACCCTTTCTTTAAATTCTGCATCAGTTTAATAACCGAATGAAAATTCATAAAATTAAACATAATGAAAAAAGTAATAATTGTAACCCTAGCACTTCTTTTAATCTTGGTCAGTTGTAAAGACAAGGTTTATAATAGATTTTTAGCAAATTCTCCTATTTATAATTCTTTTGAAGCCTTTAGAAGTTCAATTAAACTAGAAGCTCCTCACGCGTTAACTACAAAAGGTGGTATATACATTAAAGACCATTATTTATTTGTAACAGAACCTAACAACGGAGTACATATTATCGACAATTCAAATCCATCAGCACCAAACAATATTGGATTTTTAAAAATTACGGGAAATACTGGAATTATCATAAAAGATAATTATTTATATGCAAATGCATTAATTGACTTAGTAGTTATTGATATTTCAACTATCAGTGACCCTAAAGAAGTAGCACGATTGGAAAACATTTTCCCCAACGCACTACCATTACCAAGTTATGACCCGAACTACCCAATAGCACATATTGACCCAAATTTAGGTATCGTTACCGGATTTGAAATTAAAGAAGTAGAACAAGATCTTGACGACAACTATTCAAATTCTTATGGAAATCAATTTAGCATAACACAAAACGAATCTGTTGCTTTTGTTGATGGAGGAGGCTCAGGAAATAATATTCAGTCACAAGGGATTTCAGGCTCTATCACAAAAATGACATTAATTGACAACCACATCTATGTAATGGAACAATACAATTTAGTACCAATTGATATCAGTAATCCATTAGAGCCAAAAGCAAATACACCCGTTAGTATCTGGCGAGATGTAGAAACTTTGTTTGCAGCTCAAAATCATATTTTTATGGGTACTACAACTGGTATGTTAATTTATGAAACGTCTAATCCAAATAGTCCAACTCAAAGAAGTGTTATTAACCATGTTGACGCTTGTGACCCAGTAGTTGTTCAAGGTGATTATGCTTATGTTACCGTAAGATCTGGAACCACTTGTGCAGGAACGTTTAACCAATTAGATGTGATTGACATTACTAATTTAGATAGTCCTGTATTAAAAGAATCTTTTGAATTTACAAATCCACATGGTTTAGGGATTGATGGAGCAAATTTATTTATTTGTGACGGAAGTGCTGGCTTAAAAGTGTTAGATGCCACAAACCCATTAACATGTGGAAACCAACTCATTAATACATTTAGTGACATTCAAGCTACTGATATCATTCCATTTAACGATAGAGCTATTGTAATAGGCGATCATGGTATTTATCAATATGATTATTCTGACATTCAAAACTTAAATTTATTAAGTACTATTAATTTTTAAACTCCATATTATGAAAACTATACCCCTCAGTTTATTATCCTTACTTGTCTTGTTATCCTGTTCAAAAAAAGAGGATAACGCTACCGTAATAAAAGACTGTACCGGAGCTTATATCAGAATAGATTCTAAAGACTATTTTATTTGTAATGACGAAATGGTAGCCAATTTTGAAAATGAAACAAAAGTCTATGTGGAATATGATAAAGTAGAACAATGTGACCAAACTGATGATGTCATTTGTTTAATGCTACATTTAAGCGAAGATACAATTGAATTAACTAAAATTAAATAAGATGAAAACTATATTATTTGGAATACTCCTACTCACTTTTTGTGCCAATGCTCAAAGAAGTGAAGTTACATTAAAGAATGGCTCAGTTATTCTTGGAAAAACTAAAATTGTAAATGACAGTATTGTAAAAGTCACTACTAAAGATGGCTCTATTTGGCAGTACTCTAAAAACGACATAACATCAATTGAACGCTATGATTATATGACTTCTAATGGAAAAATTTATAGTACTATAAGCTTAGGCTATATGCCAGGCGTAAATACAGGTAACAGTTTACATATTATTAATGGCTACCGATTCAACAACCATTGGAATTTAGGAATTGGTGTAGGAAAAGAATCTATTGAATATAATGACTATATCCCTCTATTTTTACATGGTCAGTATAATTTGTTTGAATCTAGTACTACTCCTTTTTTATCTCTTATGGCTGGTTATGAAATGCCATTAAATAATAATGCATTTAATAGAGGAGGATTTACAACTGGAGCACAAATAGGTATTAATCATTATTTTTCAAAACACATAGGCTTAACGACTTCTGTTGGCTATAGATTTGGCTATTTTGAAAATGAACAATCCAATTGGAATCCGCAAGGCATCTGGTGGCCAGAGCCAGTTATCACTATTAGAGAGCTGAATAGATTTGAATTTAGATTTGGCTTAGTGTTCAAATAGATAGTACCTTTGAGTTAAAACAACTGCTATAATTTCAAAATACAAAACATACTCAGATAAAAACTTAGTTAAAGCTTGTTTAAAACAAAAACGACAAGCACAGCAAGAGTTGTATCTACGCTTTTCTTATATGATGAAAGGAGTCTGTTTAAGGTATTCTAAAAATGAAGCAGAAGCGGAGGACTTACTGCAAGATAGTTTCATTAAAGCATTTGAAAAATTGGATTCTTTTAGTCACACAGGTCCACTAGGTGCGTGGCTTAGAAAACTAACAGTAAACACAGCTTTAGCTCATTATAGAACATTTAAAACGAGTAGCCAACCTTTAACATTAATTACGGATGAAGCAGATGACAGAATTGACGCCATTCAAAAATTAGAATTAGATGATTTAGTATCCAAAATTCAGCAATTACCAACTGGATTTAGAACTGTTTTCAATTTATACGCGCTTGAAGGCTATACACACAAACAAATTGGAAACCTATTGTCTATTTCTGATGGCACATCAAAATCACAATACAGCAGAGCTAAAAAATTGTTAGTGAAATTAATAGAAGATGAAAATCAAATGGAATTAAAAAATTTGAAATATGCAAAATAAAAACACTTTGCAAGATAAATTTAAAGACTTTGGTGCTCAACCCTCTGATGCACTATGGGATTCTATTGCCTCAACTCTAGACAACAAAAGAAAGAAAAAAGCCATCTGGTTTTGGTGGTTTGGTGCAGTAGCATCTGTAGCCCTAATTTTAGGTGCATTTTTACACCTTAATGACGACAGAACTAATCAAAAAGTAGCATCAAATCATACAAACATTCAAAATGAATACGTAAAAACAGAAGATGGTTTAGATAAGAAAAAATTAGGGGCACAAACAAAAATTGAAGAGGTAGGATCTATAGAAACTCTACCAACAAAACCTTCAACTAACACAGTAGCTGTAACCAAAAAAGCATCACAACAAACGGCAATAGCTACAACAATTACAATTAATCCTAAACATAATACCCAAAATAATTCAATAAGTCCTGAATCAGAACATATCATTCAGATTAATGAACACCATCAATTAAGTTGTGAAGACTGTAATTTAACTATTAAACCCAGGCAATTGGAAGCACTAGAAGTTGGCCCTCCTAACAATCTAAAGCTAAATACATTAATATTACTAAAACAATCAAGGCAATTTGAATATAGCTTTAACGCAGTAACGTTCTTTAATATTAATAAAAATGAGCAGGACTACGCTTTACAATCCACCTCATCTACAAACTCTACACAAACGACTTCTATTACAGATGGGTTTTCAGCTAATGAATCTTTATTACCAAATGTTAACCCCCAATTCAAAAGGTCAATTCCTCTCGTATTAAGACTTGGCATAATTACTAAACTGTCTACCCGTTTTAAAATTCAATCTGGCCTAGATTTTGGTTGGATCCGTACAACACCGCTAAACACTGGTTATTATTACCAATCCTCATCAAACTTCACGCTAGGTATTCCAGTATTTATTAAATTTAATATTTTAAATAAAAAACGTTTTGTTTTCAACACAAACCTAGGTGTCATAAATGATTTTGCCTTTTTGAAGCAAGACAAATCTTATGCATACGAAACACTTCAAACAAAAACTTTTCAATTTACCAAAGGATTTTTAGGTGGACTTGAAACTGGTGTAAGCTTTGATTACAAATTGAATGAAAAACTTAAAATTGGAATTGGAACCGGTGTCAAATGGTATTATTATGAGAACTACCCAAATCTAAACAGTCAGAAAAAAAACAACACATTTTACAACCTAAACTTAGGTTTGATTTGGAACTATTAGTACTAAAAAACCCCAAATAACTAATTGTTATTTGGGGTTTCAACTCTGTATTAAAGTATAGTTTAGTGCTCTACTCCACCTTCACCATGAACATGTCCATGATCTAATTCTTCTGCAGTTGCTTCTCTTGTTTCTAAGATAGTTCCTTCAAAGTAAATATCTTGACCAGCTAACATGTGGTTCATATCAAATTTCACTGTAGTTTCAGCAATTTCTAAAATTGTTCCTGGGTGAACTTGACCTTCATTGTTTTGTAATGGTAATACATTTCCAACAACAATTTGCTCAACTAACTTTCCGTCTTCACCTTTAAACATATCTTGAGGTAAATCAATGATAGCTTCTTCAACTCTTTGACCGTAAGCGTTATCCGCCTTGATACCAAAAGAAAAAGTGTCACCAGCTTTTAAATCAACAACTTGTGCTTCAAATTCTGGAATCATTTGACCCTTTCCTGTTAAAAACACTAATGGCTCTTGCCCTTCAGTACTTTCAATCATATCTCCTGCTGCTGTGTCTTTGTATAATTTGTAATTTAAAGAAATTACGTTATTTTTTACTTCACTCATTTTTTTATTTTTTGCAAAGATAAACTTTTTTTACACATCACGCAATAGGTTTCTTAAACAAGATGTAAAATGTTTGTTTTTAAGCACCTACACTATCAACACAAACAAAAAACACTTATCATTTCTAAAGTGCAAAGCTGACTTTATAATGATAAGTGTTAATAAATTATAGTCGTTTAATACTTTAACTATTGCTCTTTGGTTTGTTAGCAGTAGGTTTCTTTTTATTATCCCACTTCTTTTTACCCTTATAGTTTCCACCTTTACCTTTCGATTTAAATTGAGGTTTTGAAGTTGACCATTTAGGAGCATCTCCAAACTCTTCAGGTGGACTTAATTTTGGTAAATCAGATTCAATTAATTCTTCAATTTTTCTGAATTTATACATGTCTTTTTGATTCACTAAAGTTACCGCTTCTCCTTTAGTTTCAGCTCTAGCTGTACGTCCAACCCTATGAACATAATCGGCGGCATCATGAGGCACATCATAATTAATAACCATATTAATTTCCTTAATGTCAATCCCTCTACTCATAACGTCAGTAGCTACTAAGATTCTAATTCTTCTTGAACGGAACCCTCTTAACACATCCTCTCTAGCCGTTTGATCTAAATTAGATGAGATCCCTTTGGAAGGAAAACCAGCTTTATTCAAAGATTGAACTATTTGAGATACTTTCATTTTTGAAGATGTGAAAATAATTATACTTTGATAGTCTTTTCTTTCTTTCAACAAATGACCAATTAATTTATCTTTTTGATTATCAAATGTTAAATACACTTTTTGATCAACACCCGCAGCAGGTTTTGCAACCGCTAAAGCTATTTTCTCTGGATTATTTAATATTTTACCTGCTAACCCCTCTAAACTTTTAGCCATTGTTGCAGAAAACATTAACGTTTGATGCTTTTTTGGTAAATATGAAATAATTTTATTTAAATCATCAATGAATCCCATATCTAACATACGGTCAGCTTCATCTAAAATTAAATGTTTGACGTGTTTAAAATTAACGTAACCTAATTTTAAATGTGACAATAACTTTCCAGGTGTAGCAACAATGATATCCGTTCCACTCTTTAAAGCATCTTTTTGTAAATCAAAATCTTTTCCACCTCCGCCACCGTAAACCGCTTTAGAACCAACAGACACAAAATAAGACAACCCTTGAATTTGTTGTTCAATTTGTATGGCTAACTCTCTTGTTGGTACAATAATTAATGTATCAATATTTGAATCTTCTTTTCCTACTAATTTATTTAATATCGGTAAAACAAATGCTCCTGTTTTTCCAGTTCCCGTTTGCGCACATGCTAAAACATCTTTATTATCTAAGATTAAAGGAATGGCTTGAGCCTGAATTGGTGTAGCAGTTTCAAAGCCCATATATGAAATGGCTTCTAATAATTGCTCGTCTAAGTTAAGTTCTGTAAATTTCATTGGGTTTAAAGGTACTGTAAATTAGTCAATACATTAATATTGATTAGTTATTTAGTTAAAAACAAAAAGTTAATAGCTTTTGGTTAATTTAAAAATCTAGGGTTTGGAAGCATTTTATTTTTAAGACAAAACTTAGCCAACGGTACTTCTTTAAGCAATTCCGTCTTATCACTTTATCTAGGCCTTGGATAAGATATATATTTGCCATTCTGTTCTCGATACAATTTTACTCTTTGATGCCAAACAACAAATCCACTCAAACTGACATTAACAACTATCTAATTTTAACATTTTATTTTCTTTCAACCAAACACTTCAACCTTGCGGTATATTGTGCTCATCAAAAAAACGTTGTAAAGTACGTCTTTTTTAAAATTTTGAGTCTTAAAATTATTACCCAATTTTTTCCTGAATCACTTTACTTAGCACAAGAATGTTGTCGCAAAAGTCAGATTCGTTTGTAATAATTAAATCAGACTCTGCTTTGTAAGGTCTAACATAATTATCATAAGATGGGATAACATGATTGTCCCACTGATACATAATAGATTCTTTAGAATAATTACGCTCAACTATATCCCTTTTTAAACGTCTCTCCAATTGTTGTTCTCTATCTACTGAAAGATACACAGAATAATCTAATTTAGATTTTACAAAAGGATAATGCATCACAAAAAGCCCTTCAATAATCAAAATCTCGTTGGGTTCAATCGACAAGAAATCATCAGAGTTATTTGGATTATTAAATGTATACACTTTTTGTTTAACCACTTTGTTTTCCAATAATAGATCTAAATCGGACTCTAATTGTAAAATATCTAATGCAGTGGGTAAGTCAAAATTTATAATCCCATTTTCGTCAATAGTCTGATCTTCTTTAGGTTTATAATAGTTATCTAAAGACAATGTGGTAATTTTCCCATCAAATTCTTTATAGAGCTTATTGATAAGTGTCGTTTTTCCAACTCCACTTCCACCAGTTATTCCAATTATTAATTTGATCTTTTTCAACGTATTGCCGTATTTAAATTGAACCTATAAATTTACTTTAAAAATTTGAATTATTCAATTTACAAAAAACTTAATATTTTTTTATGGAATATAAAAGTGTCCCGCATCTAATAAGAAACGAACATTAAAAAATACAAATGATGAAAAAAATAATGATGATAGTATGTTTAGCGCTAACCGGAATAGCTAGTGCACAAACGGGAGGAACGGTGATGGGAAAACTATATAATTCAGACTCAACAGAGGTTGTACCATTTTCAATCGTAAGATTAGAAGTAGCAGGGGAAATAGTGAGTACAAAAACAGATATTAACGGAAAATATAAATTCAGTGCGGTTAAACCAGGAATTTGTAATTTAAGAGCTGAAACAGCTTCTTATGGAAATAGAGAAGTTAAAGGAATTTCAGTTACTTCAGATGGTATTTCGAAAGTTAACATGTATTTAACTAATCAATTAGATGTAGTTGTAGTAACTTGGAAAAAACCAAAATTAGATATTGATAATACGTTTAAGATTGATGCACAAGATTTAGTACACAATATCAACCAGCAAAGCCCACTTGATATGTTAGCTAATTCAAACTCTGAGATTACAAAAACTGCAAACAACGAATTAATAATTAGAGGATCTAGAGCCGGAGACGTAATCTATTACGTTGATGGTGTAAAAATGAATACTATGCAAGGCCTTCCTGGTGCAGCCATTGGTGGAATGACAGTATTTACTGGTGGAATACCTGCAAAATATGGCGATACAACTGGCGGTGTTGTTGTATTAGAAACAAAAAGTTATTTTGATTTATATTATGCTTGGAAAGCAAAACAATAGAACTATCCTAACAGGTCTGCGAAATAAAATTCGTTAGACCTATTAGGAGAACTTTAGATTTAACAAACCCAATGACAGTTTAAATGTGAATGGGTATTTGAATAGTCCAATATTCATTTGTGACTATTTTTATTGGAGACCACCACCAGCTTATCCATTAGGAGATGAAAATCATATTAAAATTAAACCTAGAGCAATTAAACATTTGAAAACTAATGAGATTAATGACAGGATTGTTTCTCTTTCTTCAGACGTTCATCAAAGGGAAGATTAAATCCATGTGAGAGGAACACGACATAACAACAACAACAACAACATAACTCATTATGTTGATAGGGTGAACCAAAATACCCCCCTCATTTACCACGAGCTGCAGTGCACTCCATGAGTATTCATTTAGGTGGTATTCCTGCAAAATTTGGTGATACGACTTCAGGTGTAATATCTATTTTTACTATGGGATATTTTGATTTATATTATGACTGGAAAGCAAAACAATAGTTTTATCCTAACAGGTCAGCGAAACAAAATCCGTTAGACCTGTTAGGTATTTTAAGAATTGGCTTGAAAAGTTTACTCAACCACACCTAACAGGTTAAAGCATATTTTTCAGAAAAACTTGTCAGGAGGATTTTACAGTTAAAACATAAACAACCTACAATATTGAAACTTCTATTACTCTTAATTTAAATGGATTCAACAAACAACACCAAATAAATTTAAATAACTTAGTAATGAAGTCATTCTGAAGGACTTTTTTAGTTTTCAGCTGTCATTAAATTAGTCATTATCTAAAGCGAATAAGTTGGTTAACTAAACAATACATGAATTTTAATTCAATAATAGAATAAATCCATCATTTTTCCTTATTTTTGTTTATTAGGCGAATCATTTTTAGCCCACTAACATTTGAAAAATAATTTACTCATATTATTGTTAATATTGACTTGGTCGTTTTCGGCTAATGCAACTCATAATAGGTCTGGTTCAATCACCTTCAAACACCTGTATGGTAATACCTATGAATTTACTGTTAAAACCTGTACACAATCATCAAGTGAGGCGGACAGACCTGAATTAGAAATTAAATGGGGGGATGGTGAAAAAGACACAATTCAACGTATTAACGTTGTCACTCCAAACCCTAACACCTATGACATTCAAGAAAATTATTACATAGGTATTCACACCTTCACAGGTCCGGGAAGTTTTATTGTTAGTGTGGAAGATCCCAACCGAAACTCTGGTGTTATAAACATTGTAAACTCTGTTAATCAAGTCTTTTGTATTCAGTCAGAAATTGTCATCTCCCCTTTTATTGGAGCACCTAATAATTCATTAATTATTGAAGACTGTCCCTGTCCTGAATTCGCCTGTTTAAACCAGACCTATTGCTATAACTTATCTGCTTATGATTTAGATGGAGATAGTTTAGCCTATTCACTTGTACCTTGTAGAGGTGAAGACTGTTTAGAAATGTCCATCCCAAATATTTACAATTACCCTCATGAGGTTGGTGGCGGCATACTATCTATTGATTCGATTACAGGAACTTTATGTTGGGAAAACCCACAAATACAAGGTGAATATAATATTGCCATTAAAATTTCTGAATATCGCGCAGGAATATACATTGGGTCTGTTTTACAAGACATGCAATTAACAGTGAAGCAATGTAACAATGACCAACCTAGCATTGAAGACAAACCGGACATCTGTGTTTTTGTTGGAGAAAATGTGAACATACAATTTACTGCAAATGACCAATCTGATGCAGTTCATATCTATGCCACTGGCGCCGTATTAAATTTAGAGGAAAACCCTGCCCAATTTGTTGAAAACACCCAATCATTAACGGTAAACGGTAATTTTATTTGGACACCTAATTGCGAACAAGCGAAACATCAACCTTACCCAGTTATTATTCACGCGGAAGACTTCAATCCTGCTATTCAATTAACAGATTTAATGGATTTTAGGATTACGGTTAAAATACCTCCTGTTCAAAATTTAACCGTGAATCCTTTTGGTAATTCAATGCAGCTCAATTGGAACGCTCCGACTAACGGTTGTGTCATTAATTATTATAACATTTACCGTAACACAACTACCTCAACAACCACAGATAATTGCTGTGAAAAAGGTATGGCTTTTGACATGGGATATCAATTAATTGGTACAACAACGGATACGGCTTATTTAGATTCTGATTATTTAGAAATTGGGAATCAGTACTGTTACTTAGTTACGCTAATTAACAACAATGGGGTAGAAAGTTGCGTTTCATCTCAAGTGTGTAATAGTTTAAATTTTGAAGTACCTGTTATGACAAATGTCTCCGTTTTTGAAACGTCTGCCGCTACAGGAAAAGATTCTATTTATTGGTCTTGGCCAAAAGAGTTAAACTTATCGAATTTCCCTGGGCCGTACCATTACGAACTATACAGGCACGAAAATTATATTGGAGCTACTGATATTTTAGTTTATACCTCTCTAACTCAACCTGTAATTTCGGATGTAGATACATTTCATTACGACTTAAATTTAAACTCTTTAAACATTCCTTACACCTACAGAGTAGAATTATTTAGTAATAATGCCTTAGTTGGCTCTTCTACTCCTGCCTCATCTATATACATTACTTTAACTCCAAACGACAATCAAATTGAATTGACTTGGGAAGAATTTATTCCTTGGACGAATACATTGTACGAAATCTACAGAGAATCCAGCCCAGGAAGTGGTGTATTTAATTTGATTGGCACATCTACAACCCCATCCTATCGAGATGAAAACTTAGTCAATTTAGTTCCATATTGCTATAAAATTAAAACGATTGGCGAATTTACTCAATCTGGTATTAGAACACCTTTAGAAAATTGGTCTCAAATTAAGTGTGAAGCCCCATATGATTTTACTGTACCTTGTCCACCAACACTATCTATTTCTGGTGATTGCGACCTTGAAATTAACACCTTAACGTGGAACAATCCTAATTTAAGTTGCGCAGATGACGTAACGGCTTATAATTTATACTTTGCACCATTTTTAAGCGACACATTAGAATTATTAGCCACACTAACTAATCAAAACGATACCACTTACACACATGGAGATAGAGGAAGTATTGCGGGCTGCTACTATATCACTGCCATTGATTCTTTACCCTATTCGAATGAAAGTGCTCCTTCAAATAAAGTATGTATTGACAACTGTGAGGGATATTATGAATTACCGAATGTATTTACGCCTGGCGGAAATGGGCATAACGATTTTTACACGCCATTTTTACCTTATAAATTTGTTGAAAGTATTGATCTTAAAATCATGAACAGATGGGGTAATTTAGTGTTTGAAACCACTGACCCATTAATTAATTGGGATGGTAGTTACTTAAATACTGGTCAACAATTAGCAGACGGGGTCTACTTTTATGTGTGCATCATTAACGAAATAAAATTAGAAGGATTAAAACCAAGAAGTTTACAAGGAAATATTACCATTTTTAACGAAAAATAAAATGTTTACAGGAATAATAGAGGATTTAGGAAAGGTTGAAAAGATAGTAAAAGATAACAGCAATGTACACTTTACGGTATCTTGTCCTTTTACAAGCGAATTAAAAATAGATCAATCTTTAGCGCATAACGGAACGTGTTTAACTGTTGTAGCCATTAATGGAGACAACTATACCGTGACAGCTATTGACGAAACATTAATAAGAACCAATTTAGGAAAACTTGAAATTGGTTCTGTTGTAAATTTAGAGCGTTGCATGATGATGGGCGCTAGATTAGATGGACATGTAGTTCAAGGACATGTAGACACAACAGGTGTTTGTAAAGAAATTATTGAAAATGATGGAAGTACCGAATTTGTTTTTGAATATGATTATGATGATGTTACTGTTTCTAAAGGTTCAATTACAGTTAACGGAGTGAGTTTAACAGTAGTTCAATCGAAGAAGGGCTTATTTTCTGTTCACATCATTCCTTACACCATTGAACACACAAATTTTAAAACGTTTAACGTAGGAACTACCGTTAATTTAGAATTTGACATCATTGGCAAATATGTTAAACGTTTAATGTCAAACAAATAATAATGACAAAAGAAAATGCAATATTTTGGATTGAAAATGGAGAAATTCAACAAAACAAAATAGTAATACTAAAGGACATTAACATCCAATTAAATAAAGGTGAATTTGTTTATTTAATTGGTAGAACTGGTTCTGGAAAAAGTAGTTTACTAAAAGTATTGTATGGTGAATTACCATTATCAATTGGTAATGGTGAAGTGTCCGATTTTGATTTAACCTCACTTAAACGAAAACAAATCCCTTATTTAAGAAGAAAATTAGGTGTAGTATTTCAAGATTTTCAATTGTTAGACGACCGTTCTGTAATGAAAAATCTTGAATTTGTTATGCGTTCAACAGGTTGGAAGAAGAAGAAAGAAATGCAAACCAGAGCAGAAAAAGTATTAAGCCTAGTTGGTTTAGACCATAAAGCGAATCAATTCCCACATCAATTATCTGGTGGAGAACAACAACGTGTTTCTATTGCCAGAGCATTAGTTAACGAGCCCGAATTCATTATTGCAGATGAGCCAACTGGAAACTTAGACCCAGAGACCTCAAAAGAGATAATGGCGGTACTACATGCCATTGCAAAAGAAGGTACATCTATTTTAATGGCTACTCATGACATGTCCATTATGGAACAATTTCCGTCAAAAACTTTTAAAGTTGAAAACGCATCTATTATTGAAGTGAATCCAATGAATGAATTTGACCCATTTAAAACTATTGAGTTTAAATAAAATGAAAAAGGTATATCTTATACTACTATTAATTACAGGAATCTTATCATGTAACAAGATGAAAACCTCAAAATACTCTGGAGTTTATATCGGAAAATCAGACACTTACTCTTGGAATATGATTAATGGTGTAACAACTGACACAACTTACTCTGATACGTTAGAGATAATTTCAGAAGGCGATTATCTACTAATTTATTGGCAAAAAAAATACACATTGATAGTATCCAAGAGAATGTTACTTACTCTGAAAATATAGGTTCAGATTCTTATAGTGTTAAATTCAGTAATAACAGTGTCCACTACAATAGTCATAGTGGTGGCCAAGGAGGTGGTGGATCATATAGCTTCATAGGTTCAAAAAAATAATAACTAAGTCGAAATATAATTTATTAAAACCAAAACAGCCTATTTCAAAAAATGAAATAGACTGTTTTATATACGTATAATTCTAATTTACCATACTCTAGTTAACTCACCATATTCAATTACTTTTCCACTTGTAGCTTTCACTGATAATTTAGTAACCTCAACATTTCTAGTTGCAAAATATTGTTTGATAACTGGTAGTATTTCTTTATCAGTTAAACGTGGTGAATAGGTATTAATAATTAAAAACCCATCTTTAGTTAATAATTCAGAAGCAGTTTTCACTAACTCTGGAAAACGTGTTTCAATTTTCCAACGCTCCTTTTTAGCACCAATTCCAAACGCTGGTGGATCCATAATGATTCCATCATATTTGTTCCCTCTTTTCACTTCTCTTTGTCCAAATTTCAAAGCATCTTCTAACACCCAATGAATATCATTTAAATTTGACCCCATCATGTTTTCTTTACTCCAATTAATAACTTGTTTTACTGAATCACAATGGAATACATCCGCCTCTTTTGAACGTGCTGCTAATGAAGCTGCACCAGTGTATCCAAATAAATTTAAAAATTTACGATTCGGCTTAATGTGTTGTGCAATAAAATCCCAATTTGTTCGCTGTTCTGGAAATAAACCAATGTGCTTGTATTTAGTTAATTTCAAATTAAAAATTAAATCATTAAATTCAATTTCCCACTGCTCAGGAGCGTCTTTTAAACTTCTCCATTCACCTTTTGTATGCGTATCTTCAACAAACTCAAAATGAGCCATTTTTTGCCATTTTCCAAAGCCAATTTCCGATTTGAAATAGGCATTTCTATCTGGTCTAATCGTTACAATTTTACCCCAACGCTCTAATTTTTTAGAACCTCCAGCATCTATTAATTCGTAATCTTTCCAACCTTCAGAAAATGTTCTATTCATGTTATTATTTTTTTACAAAAGTAACCATTAACTTTAAGCAAAAAACGACATCCAAATTAATGAATGTCGTTTACCTATGAAAAAACTAACTATTTGAGTAAAAGAATATCGCTTACTTACGCTTTTCAAATAGCAGCATTTTTAAAAACCCTGAGGTTTTAATATTATTCAAACCATAATCTAACACCAAATGTCAAAGGAAAAGCCGCTTCCGTTTTACCCTCTTCAAACAAAGATAACATGCTGTAGTTTGCAAAAACACCTATATTTTTATACCCTAACCTTGCAGTAGCCGTTAACTTATATGGATTTAGGTTATACCTCCCTTTAGCTACGTCTTTTTGCTCACCACCCAAAATATCATATTTTTTTACTGTTTTTGACGCCATTCTTACACCTCCAACTACACCTACAGCTAAATGGACATTCTTAGATTCATATTTTGACGTGTTGAATTGCAACAAAACTGGAATATGAAAATACCACGCTCTTAATTGATTTTTACTGAAATTTTTAGTCGTATCCATTACCCCATAAGTTGAGCCTTCATTAAAATCTAACACATAATTATTTTTAAATCCAAATCTAGAATGCTCAAACCCTAAACCAGTCACCAAACCAACGTGTTGTGTTTTAAATGGCAATTCAAATTGAGCAAAATTAATGGCGAAATTAAATGATTTAGCTGGGTCGATCTCTAAAAATTTATCCGTTTCAAAACTCAAACCGTTTGACGAATTTAACATACTATTAACCCCTATTTCAAACCCAGACCAATGTCCAAATTCAGCACATCCATTACATTCGTTTTCATCATCATCTATGTCCTCTCCATCCTCATCATTATTCACTAACAATGTATCCGACTGACTGTCACCGTGATTAATAATAATAAACTCCGTTTCACCAACTCTAAATCGTGTGGTATCAGCTGGTTCTGTTGTGATTTCAACAGTTTCACTATTGATTTCTTCTTCCGTTTGCGCACTTAAGTTAAACGCTATTAAGCTAAGTACTGATAGTAGTATTGTTTTCATAATTTTTATATTTAATCAACCCCAGTAGTAAAGGATTTAAATTGTTTTTTTTTAATCTGTTGGCCAAACATATATTGTTTTGTTGGTAGTAGGACGCCACAGCAATTGATAAAGTTACAGTTAAAACAAAAAAAATACTCAAACCTCACTATTTACTGGAATCACAGCTGCTTAATTTTAAAATAATCATTTTTATTTAGACAACATAAACTTAATGTATCAATTTTTTTATCTTTGCCTCAGATGGAAGACATTATCTATATCAATCGTAAAACAGGTCAAAAAGAAACTGAAATAGTTAAAGGACCTAAAACCATGAATTACATTTACAATAAACCAATTGGACGATTTGGTTTAAGGCTATTGTTTAAACGTAAGGTTTTTTCAATGTATGGTGGCTGGGTAATGAACAACAACAAATCTGTTAAAAAAATTGATGAATTTCTAAAAATTAACAATTTAGATATGTCTCAATTTGTTATTCCTAAAGGTGGCTACAAACACTTTAACGACTTCTTTTACAGAAAACTACAACCTAACAAAAGACCTATTGGAACCGGACTAGTTTCACCAGCAGATGGTAAAGTAGTCGCATTCAAAACTATTGACTCTTGTACCGATTTTTACGTTAAAGATTGTTCTTTTAACTTGGTTACCTTTTTAAAAGATAAGGAATTAGCAAAAAAATATGAAGGCGGAAGTATGATGGTCATACGATTAGCACCTGCCGATTACCACAGATTTCATTTTCCTGCTGATGGAATTCCTAGTAAAACTAAAAAGATCAAAGGTTTTCTTTATTCTGTATCCCCAATTGCATTAAAGCAAAACATGCGAATATTTTTAGAAAACAAAAGAGAATATTCTACGCTTAAAACGACCGAATTTGGTGACATCTTATTATGTGACGTTGGAGCCACACTAACGGGAAGTATAATTCAAACGTACACCGATAATCAACCCGTTAAAAAAGGGGAAGAAAAAGGTCATTTTGCGTTTGGCGGATCTACAGTTGTTGTTTTATTTGAAAAAGGTAAAGTAACTATAGATGCTGACTTGTTAGAAAACACTAAAAAAGGGTTTGAAACTACTGTTGAAATGGGTGAAACTATTGGTCACTAACACACTTATTTGCCTTAAGCTTAATTGTTAATCGCTTTTTTTATACAAAAGTAGTACCTTTGCACTATAATGAGCAATACAAAAATCAATATTCGTAATTTAAGTTTTGATGATTTAGTTGAAAAACTAATCTCAATTGGTGAAAAAAAATTTAGAGCCAAACAAGTTTATGAATGGATTTGGAAAAAGGGTGCGCGCTCTTTTGGAGACATGCATAACGTGTCTAACAAAATTACAGACGCTTTAGAAGCTGATTATTTTTTAGATTGTTTAACCGTTTCTGACGAGCAACGCTCAAATGATGGTACAATCAAAGTGGCTTTTAAATCATTTGACGGACATATTACTGAAGGTGTATTGATCCCAACAGAAAACAGAGTAACCGCTTGTATATCTTCTCAAGTAGGGTGCAGTTTAGCCTGTACATTTTGTGCTACTGGTCGTTTAAAACTAATGCGTAATTTAAGTGCTGGTGAAGTATATGATCAAGTTCTTTTACTTACAAAAATGTCAGAAGCCGCTTACGGGCAAAAATTGACAAACATTGTGTTAATGGGAATGGGTGAACCCTTATTAAACTACAAAAATGTAGTACAAGGGTGTCACATGATATCTTCTCCAGATGGTTTAAATATTTCTCCACGTAGAATTACATTGTCGACAGCAGGTATTGCAAAAATGATTACAAAATTAGGTGATGATGGGGTTAAATTTAACTTAGCATTGTCTTTACACGCTGCGGATGACAAGAAACGTAGTAAAATCATGGAAATCAATGATACTAATAACTTAGATGTATTAGCTGAATCATTAATCTATTTTCACCACAAAACAGGTAGTAGAGTTACCTTTGAATATATTATATTTAAAGACTTTAATGACACATTAAAAGATGCTAGAGATTTAGCTAACTTCTGTAAAAACTTACCTGTAAAAGTAAACATTATTGAATACAACCCTATTGATTCAGGTATTTACGAACAAGCTGACCCAGACAAAGTAGATGCTTTTGCAGACTTTTTAGAATCGTTAAACATTATTGTTCACGTTCGTAGAAGTAGAGGTAAAGATATTGACGCAGCTTGTGGACAATTAGCAAATAAAAATGGTGCAATTGAATTAAAGGATAGAACTTTAAAAGTTTGATTTTAAGTTAAGCCAGCATTAAAGAAGCAGTTCCGAAAATCACCAATAAGAAAATCATTAATCTAATTCGCATAAGTAGTCATATAAGTGCTAACACAACTTATGTTACACTATTAACAACTAGGCAATATTAATGCCAAAACTTATAAGTTTTTAAATTCTCGGTAGACAGATTCGTTAAATGCTTTACATTTCTTCAATTCAGATTCTAGCCCATCTTTACCTTCAAATTCATGATAAAAAGATTTGTCGGTGTAAATCATGTAATTTGAGTAGCCATTTTTAGTCACAATCCCATACATATTCATCAAAGAGAACATAGCCCATTCTTTTGCATTTGGATTAAGCAAATCTTTACTCCAAGTAAACGGAGCCGTATCTCTATTTAATTGATTCAATAACGTTTTAGAAATGTCTATTTGAGACCCTAGTTTATCAATTTTTTTTCCACGATTTTCACCTTTCAAAGCTCCACCCCAAAACAATACAGGGATGTGAAAGTAGTCATCATTATAGATATCATTGTTTTTAAAGTTCGTTTTTCCATGATCAGAAATAAAGACGACTAACGTATTTTCGAAGTTCGGTAGCTGTCGTAATTCATCAGTAAATACTTTAATTTGCTTATCTGCATAATGTAAACTACTGGCGTATTTACTTTCAGGATATTCGGCCATCATAGGTTCAGGCATATCATAAGGCGAATGTGTACTTTGTGTAAACATACCATAAATATAAGGTGATTTTGCATTCTTGATTTCAGATAAAAAGTAAGGTAACATCACGCCATCATGATAACCTAAATAGCCTTTGGACGATAACTCTGGAATTTTATCCTCATCATACACCTTTTGAAACCCAATTTCGTTCAAATACCCACCGATATTACCATATTCTAAAGATCCACCAAAATAATAAGCTGAATTATAATTAGGCAATGATTTGACAATAGAAGGAATATTTCGACACTTTGCCAATTGATGACTAATTGAAATTCGTGGAATAGTGGGATACCCGCTAAATATGGAAGAATGACCCGTTTCTGATGTACTTGATGTGGCGTAAACTTCAGTAAACAAAACACCTTCTTCACTTAGTTGATCAAAATGAGGGGTTATACCAGACTCACCATCATAGCACCCCATTAATTCAGTCGCCCACCCTTCTAACGTTACAAATATAATATCTGGTGTATCCGTTTTAAATAATCTAACGGAATCTATTGCTTCATAATCAAAAAGTTCATCCACCAACTGAGAAGATTCAGCTTCAGACAGTGAAGTAAAGAACTGTTCTGAATTTGACTTTCTATAATTAATCGTCATTTCAATGAAGTTCCAATTCGAGTTGACTGATAAATCATTCAAAATTTGAGAATTGGAATAGTACGCATTGGTAATACCAATTGGAATAGGTTGAACACCACCTCTAGCCATTAACACAATTACCCCCGATAATATTAAAAAACTAACGGTTAATTTTAACTTAGAACGCTGTCCATTTTCTGTTGGTTTATATTTTCCAATAACGTATTTAAACAAAAAATAAAACACCACTAATTGAATACAAACATAAAACAAAAACCACCATGTAAACTCACCAGAAGCTGTTCTAAACACTTCAGAAGGTGTACCTAAATGCACAAATATTTTTGAAGTCAGCTTAGAACGCCATTCGGTATAAGACACCAATTCACCACTAAAAATTAGCGCAGTAATAATTCCAAATACAAACGTTACCCATTTTGAAATTTTATAAAATATAGCTTTCGAATTGTTAAAAATTAAGTGACTTAAAAAATTTAATATAAACGGAAGAAGAATTAGAAAAGATACAGTAGAAATATCTAATTGAAACGCATAAAATGGTAAGGTTAATACCTCTAAAAGAGAGGAATCAAAATCTGCATGAAAATGAATATAGAATAGCACCCTTTGAAACGTAAAGAACAACATCCAAACCGCGATAAATTTTATAAAAAATACTAAACTTGCTTTCATATATACTTACTACTTTGAAAATTCAATTGCATCAAAGGTAAAACAAATGAAATACTTTTCATATTTAAAATGGTATTACCTATTAAACATCCTCTGATAGGTAGTAAAAAATTTAGTGTCAAAATTTTTACAAAAAACAGCTTTTTTGTTAAGTAGGTATCCAATGTATAATTTATGTTGTATTTTTGCATAGAAATTGAATTTCAATTAATTGGAAACAAAAATATATCAGTAATGGAAAACACTATTAATATCGCTGAAGTTTTAGAAACTTTAGGGTTAAAAAAAGAAAACAAAGGGGCTTCAACAGGAGCGCATTGGTTTAACACAAGAGGAGCAAAAGTTGATTCTTTTTCACCAGTTGACGGGGCTTTAATTGGTTCGGTAAAAATGGCTACAGAAGTTGATTTTGAAGCTGCTGTTTTAAAAGCACAAGAAGCTTTTAAAACTTGGAAAATGGTTCCATCTCCAAAAAGAGGTGAAGTTGTTAGACAATTAGGTGAAAAATTAAGAGAAAAGAAAGATGCTTTAGGCGCTTTAGTTTCTTACGAAATGGGAAAATCTTTACAGGAAGGTTTAGGAGAAGTTCAAGAAATGATTGACATCTGTGATTTCGCAGTTGGATTATCAAGACAATTGGACGGATCTACTTTACATTCTGAAAGACCATTACATAGAATGTATGATCAATATCACCCATTAGGAGTTGTAGGAATTATTTCTGCATTTAACTTCCCAGTTGCTGTATGGTGTTGGAATACTGCTTTAGCTTGGATTTGTGGTGATGTTTGTATCTGGAAACCATCAGAAAAAACACCATTAACTGCAATTGCTTGTCAAAATATAGCAAATGAAGTATTCGCTGAAAATGATGTGCCAGAAGGTGTATCTTGTTTAGTAATTGGTGATGCTGAAATTGGTAAACAAATGACTGCTGATAAAAGAATTCCTTTAGTTTCTGCTACTGGATCTACAAGAATGGGTAGATTAGTTGGTGAAGCTGTTGCCAAACGTTTAGGAAAATCTTTATTAGAATTAGGTGGAAACAATGCTGTAATTATTACACCATCTGCTGATTTAAAAATGGTAATTCCAGGTGTTGTATTTGGGGCTATTGGTACTGCAGGTCAAAGATGTACTTCTACAAGACGTTTAATCATTCACGAATCTGTTTATGATAATGTAAAAGAAGTAATAGTTAACGCTTACAAACAAATTAAAATTGGTTCTCCGTTAGATCAGTCTAAGCATATGGGACCATTAATTGATAAAGAAACTGTTGCGGTTTACTTAGATGCTATTAAAGCTGTAAAAGCTGAAGGTGGAACTATGTTAATCGAAGGTGAACAATTAACTGGTGAAGGTTTTGAATCTGGTTGTTTCGTTTCTCCATCTATTGCTGAAGTTGAAAATCATTATAAAATCGTTCAAAACGAAACATTTGCACCATTATTATACATCATGAAATACAGTGGTGATATTAACAATGCAGTAGCTTTACAAAACGGTGTAGCACAAGGATTATCTTCTGCTGTATTTACTGATTCTGTAAGAGAAGCTGAATTATTCTTATCTCAAGCTGGTTCTGATTGTGGAATTGCAAATGTAAACATTGGAACATCTGGTGCCGAAATTGGTGGTGCTTTTGGTGGTGAAAAAGATACAGGTGGTGGACGTGAGTCTGGATCTGATGCTTGGAAAGTTTACATGAGAAGACAAACAAATACAATCAACTATTCTACAACGTTACCTTTAGCGCAAGGAATTAAGTTTGAATTTTAATAAAATGTGGTTCTCGATACATTTTCTGAAAAGAAAACACTCGAACTAACACATTTTTAAAATAATAGTAAAGGCTACCTATTAATTTAGGTAGCCTTTTTTTTATTCTTTACAACTTAATGTTTTATCTTAATGACTAATTTATCTCAACAATTGCATTTCTGCGTAAGAATCATGTTCTAAAGCCATTACAAACCCAAACGTTTTCTCAGGAACAGCTCCTACTTTCTTTTTCTCCATCTCAGCAGTATAGGCTAAATCAACTTTAGAACAATTAAGTTCTCTTGCCCTTTTAACAGATTGATACAAAATCTGCTTGTAAGTCCCCTTCTCTCGCACATATCCATAATCTAACCCAACCAATTGTGCATTATAAACATTATCAATAATTTGACTTATCATAACCGCAACAGGATAAGTAGGACCATCCTTTAGATACAAGTGAATAAAATCATAGCTCGGATCGTCATACATTTTTTGAAACAAAGCATATGGTAATTCAAAAACTGAAATTTCAGTTGACCGATTATGAACTATTTTATACAGTTCAAATGTATGTAATTTAGCTTCATCCGTTTGAGGCCTTTCAAAACTCACTTCAAATTGTGTCTCCTTTTTTAAAATTTCTTTTCGCAATGAATAACGATATTTTTGAGACATTCTAGACATCAACTCTTCTGTGTTATCCCAAGAAAGATCATTGATTACACAATTATTTGGAAGCTCTAACTCTAGCAAACCAAGCTCCATAAGATACAACTCCAATTTATTTTTCTGCGAAACACAAAACTCTCTTAAAATTATTTTAGACGCGTCATTATCCTCAGCAACCTCTTGCAATAGTTCCACATGCTTCCTAATTGCTTCCTTCCAATCGTCATGAGAATAATCTATATAAACACTTCCTCCTTTAGTGAATGGTGTACCTGTCATTATTGTATTTGACGTTAAATAAAACTTATCATCACTCCTCAGTGCTTTAATTTTTTCTGAAATGTCTTTCTCCACAAGTAAATCATCCATCATTAAAGCGACCGTATATACAGAAGCTAAAATTATTTTACCATCAGAGTCGCGAATAATATTATACTTGATATTCCAATTATTCTGGACAGCAGTATTATCTTTAAAAACAACTTCTAACGCTTTCAAATTTTGATATTCATTTGTTCCAAAACTAGAAAAAAGTGAATTCCATTCTACAGAATCTATTTCATTAATTGTGGAATAATGATTATCCAACAAATTCAAAGAAGTACGATTCTTTTCATAAGTGAATTCATGATTAACCAAAAAAGGAGGAATCTTAAACTGCTTAGCAACATATTCAGGTGAACTATTTTCTGATAACAAACCTAAAACGTACTCCTTTCTTAACGCTGTTAACATTGAATCAATCTGCTCCATGCTTAGATTATTATTTATCATAAATCGTAATCCACCCTTTTTTATTGGTGTTGCTGGGTAACTAGCACTATTAAGGAAAAAGCCCTGGTTTTTCATTCGCTTAATAATGGTTCGTATTAACTGAGGGAGACCGACAGGAATAAAAAACAACGGAGAATTGGTTATCTGATATTGAGGCAGTTCTAGTTCATGCAACCGTTTATTTGTGAACTCAATTTTCTTTCTAAGCTCTTCTTGTATTGATGGAAAACTAGAAGATTGATGGAGCTTTGCAGATTCAATAGCAGCACCTAGCATAGGTGGTTGAATAGGCCCAGAAAAAATCATAGTTGTTCCACAATTTTTCACTTTTCTGTACATCTCACTATTTGGAAAAATCAAAACACCACCTGAAGATGCAAAGGACTTATTTAATGAAGTAGCTAAAATCATTTTATCATGATGCGCAATCTGACTTCTTACATACCCCACTCCATTTTTCCCTGACCACCCCATGCCATGAGCATCATCAATATAGAGGTAGAATTTTTTATATTTATTAAGAAGTTCTTCCAGTTTTTCTAATGGTGCAAAATCCCCATACATGGAATAAACGCCATCTGCCATATACCAAATTTTATTTGCCTTTTCACTAAGTAATTTAATTTTAGATTCAAGACTTTCCATATTGTTATGAGGAATTAGGTGAACAGAAATATTATTTGCTTTTAATATCTGTGTCGTCATTTGAATGCTAGAATGTACCTGTAGATCTAAAATCACAATATCTCCATCCTCCACAAGAACAGGAAGTGCACCTAAATGTCCAAGGGTTGTACTGGCAGTAACAAGTACTGGCTTCAGAAACATATTACCAAGTTCAGTCTCCAACTTATCATAAAGTCCTATTGATAAGTAAGTTCTAGAAGTAGAAAATTGAGTTCCATATTTATCAACTGCAGCTTTCACCCCTTCTTTCAATGCTGAGTGGTATTCAAGCCCTAAATAACTGCATGAACCAAAATTAACATACTTTTTATCATCAATTGAAATTTCAGATGAATTATGTATCTCGTCAGAAGTAAATTTTTGAAGAAGCCCTCTATCTACACCATCTTGTATTATTTTGTCTAAACTTTTAATCATATATTTTATTAAGTATTAATAAGTCTTTGTTAATTAGAGACCTATAGAATTTATCTAAAATAATAATTATTTTCATTTAATGGCTACAATAATGAAGCTTGGCGTTCAGTTTACACAAAACAGAATCACTGTTAAAGAATTATGACAACTTTCGACAAACCATATCAAATCGTGTCTAATGTAAACTTGACAATCCTCAATTTTTATACAAACTTTACCTTTCACAACTCACTAATCCTAATATTAAATCATTTTACTCAAAGGCAATAGAATTGGTTATTGATTTTTAAACAATTTCGATTGATTTAAAGCAAAAAAGTAGACAACGATACGTTGATAGATTGTAGTGACACTGATGAGTTAATGTTATTAATTGACAATAAACCCAAACACATTATCCACCCCTATACAGCTACCTTAAATTTTAATTATAAACAACTGACAAAATGGAAATTATTCATTTACGACAAGACTGGTAAACTGGTCCATTCCGAAATTATTAAAAACACAAATTCAACAACAGTTAGTACCTCAACATTTAATAAAGGCATTTATTTTTATAAAATAGTAGATGCTAAAACGGATTTAAGTCTTGATAGTGGCAAGGTAGTTAAGTAGTTTTTAGCCACGAATACACGAATGAAGTGTTAAGTTTAAATCAATTAAATAGCAAATACACCAGTCAGCGTTACAAACAAAATACGTCAACCCATCCGGTGTACAATTAATAATTTAGGAGCTTTTTTTATTTAAATATTATCAACCTATCCAATGAGTTATACGTGTTTAAAATTAGAAGTAGCAGTAGAAACACACTGCGAACAGAAAAAATAAATGTACAACATTAAAAAATACCCTATGAAACTTAATACCTTTAAAGTAATTATTTTATTTACGCTACTAGTATTACCACTAGCTGGTAATTGTCAATCAAATATTTCATTATATAATTTTACATTTGAAGATACAACACATGAACATTTTATGTATCGTGATACTATCTCAAACCCAAATTGTATTTGGCAAATTGGTGCTCCTCAAAAAACGGTGTTTACATCTTCACAATCATTACCTAACTCAATTATAACTGACACACTTAACCCATATCCAATCAATGACACCTCTTCCTTTATTATTAAACATGAAGTTGGTTGGGGATATCTCTGTGCTGGACTTGGTACAGTTAAATTAAGCGGTTCATATTATGTAAATTCTGATTCTTTAAATGATTTTGGGATAATAGAATTCTCTCCTGATAACGGTATTACATGGGTATTAATAACTACTGGTCCAAATGCATGGCCATATAGTATCAATGCAGCTCCACCTATCTTTACAGGAAACTCAGGAGGTTGGAAATATTTCAATCTCTCATTAGATGGCGTGGATGGAATGTACAACTTCCAACCTTTAGATACAGTACAATATAAATTTACATTTATTAGTGATGGAAATTTAGATAACAAAGACGGTTTAATGTTTGATAATTTGGCAATATTGGACATTTGCACCATTGGTACTAATGAATATCAAAACCAAAATACAAACGCTTACCCAAACCCTTTTACAACTACCTTAAATTTAAATTATGAACATCTTACAAAAGGTAAACTATTTATTTATGACATGACTGGTAAATTAGTACATTCCGAATCTATTAAAAATTCGAATTCAACAACAGTTAGTACCTCAACGTTTAATAAAGGCATTTATTTTTATAAAATAGTAGATGCTAAAACGGGTTTAAGTCTTGATAGTGGCAAGGTAGTTAAGTAGTTTTTAGCCACGAATGAAGTATTGAGTTTAAATCAATTAAACAGTCAAGCACACCAGTCAGGTGAAAACAAAAAAACAGCCCGAGTTGTAACTAGGGCTGTTTAATTAAATATTAACTTTTTTACTCGTATTACTTTGCTTTAAAAAATGGATCTAAACCAAAGAAAAACATAGCAGGGAATAAGTGCATTGGAATTGCTAGGGCTGGAAATAATTCTGGAAAATCTAATTCCAATGGTAAATCCATTAACAAAGGACTAAGAACACTTAAAGACGTCAAACCTATGATAACTAAATTCAACACCCCTTTACGATTTGTTTTCCCCATTTTTTCAAGTAGAATATAACCAATTGCCATAAATAGACACCCCATAATTGACACACCAATTATTGAACCTGCATTAATAACGGAACTAAAATCGACAAAATTTAAAACCTGATAGATATTCAAGTATATAACACTTGTAATTGCAGACAATACGCCAGCAAGAACACCATGGATAAGATTAGCTTTCATAACTTTATTATTTAGTAACAGGTATAGTAACATCTAATTCAATTGAGTTAGACACCTTTTTAGACATCCCCTTCATTGTTCCAATTTTAAAATCCATTCGGTTAACCGAGAATTTTGACGTAAACATATCATTAGCAAAAGTAAATGGAATGGTTAGTTCTTTAGTTATACCATGAATCGTCATGTTTCCTGTTGCTGTATATCCAGCAGTTGTTTTTGTAAACGATTTTGAGTCAAATCTAATGTTTGGAAATTGCTCAGCATCAAACCACTTATCACTAACTGCATGTTTGTTTTTTGTTCCGTTACCAGTATTAATAGAATTTACACTTACTGCAAACGAAATCTTAGAAGCATCAAGATTAGTTTCATCAAATTGAACACTACCTTTTAAATCTTTAAAAATTCCTTCTACTTCAGTTCCTGAAAACTTAATAGAATGATTGTCTGATATGTTCCAATTTACGGATTCATTAATGGTAAAAGCCGATAATAAAATAATGGCCCCTGAAACGATTAAATAATTTATTGTTTTCATAATTGTTGTATTTGTTTATGCAAATATCTAACAATTAATTGTGCTGCACATTAATCTACATTAAGAAACGAAATTAATGACTTTTCACCTAACACAAGAATGAAGGTAGCTATTAATAAAAAAGCCGTTATTTTCTGAGCACTTTCTAATACTAGTTTACTGTAAACCATAACGACAAACAGTTTTAAACACTGGCAATAGTAAGTTGGTTAAGTAGTTTTTAGCCACGAATGAAGTATTATGTTTATATTGAAATATGAATTTAGGAACGCGTTAAAGCAAGTGATTTAACTTTTTCTTTTTCACATTCAAATAACCAATATTGTATTTATTAGAATCTATAACTAACGGAATGACTTTACTTACCGTTATTCCTGAGTTTTTAAACGTATCTATTTTATCAGGATTATTAGATAACAGATGAATAGATTCAATCTTTAAATAACGTAATGCCTCTAATGCAATATCAAAATTTCTAAGATCTGTCTCAAACCCTAAAGAATGATTGGCTTCAATTGTGTTTTGACCTTCATCCTGTAAGGCGTAAGCGTTTATTTTATTAAACAGTCCTATTCCTCTACCTTCTTGTCTTAAATACAATATAACACCTTGTTTTTTTTCGGCAATTAAACGCATACTTTCATGAAATTGCTCCCCACAATCGCATTTTAATGACGTGAACACATCACCAGTTAAACATTCTGAATGAATACGTACAACTACATTTTTATTTGCCTCTACATCACCTAAAGAGATTAAAGCGTGCTCTAACGGACTACCTTCTTCTTTAAATGAAACAATAGTAAACTCGCCATAACGAGTTGGTAATTTAGCTTTATTTGAAAATTTTATATTCATTGTTAATTTAATACTCACTATTTGTTATTGCAAATATCGAATTATAAAAGGTATTAAACATTAATCTACATTAAGAAATGTTATTTTTTAACTGTAAAACATGTATTTCTGCTATTTGCAACGAATATACGAATGAAGTATTGGGTTAAACTAAAAGGTATAATCGAAGTCAAAAACTATTCCTATTCAATTTACTAAATATCGAAGTCACCTTATAACAAATAAAAACAGCTTATTTAGAAACACTCAAACTCACCAAACTATCTACTACAGTTTTTAACATAATGGGCGGTTGACCATGATCGAATACAGCAGAGTTATAAGCAGTATCTTTTGTAATAAGCGTTAAATTAGCAAACATAGCCCCATCAAATTGTCGTTTATTAGTTGGGGACTCCAATTTACTTATCTCTTTTAAAGTAATCCTTTCAGACCCTTTTTCTAAGGCATTCCATAATTCGGGGGACGTAGGATATGTATCTGTAGAAAACTCATTTTTACTGATTTTAACGTCAGATACTTCCTTAATACTATCCTTATCCACTACTATTGAAAAGTTATAGTCTCTTGTATTAATTGCATATTCATAAGACACAATTTTTTGCGTACCGCAACTAACAAACAGAGCAATTAATACAAAAAGACAACCATTTTTCATAACACGAAATTACTCTACAATAATTAAGTAATTATTCTTTTTCCCTTTTCCTAAAAGGATAAATTTATCATTGATTAAATCAGATTCAGTAATTACAAAATCCTCTTTTACTTTAGTTTTATTTACAGCGATAGCGTTGTCCTTTAAAGCACGGCGCGCCTCACTGTTTGACTTTAAAAAATCAGTTTTAGCAGATAATCCATCAATTACACCTAATCCATTTTTCACGTCCTCTATAGAAACTGTTGCATGAGGAATACCAGCAAATCCATCCATAAAATCTTGCTCTGACAACTCTCTTAAGTCTTCAACTGTAGATTTTTTGTTGAATAAAATAGCTGTTGTTTTTTGAGCACTTTCTAATGCTTCTTTACTGTGAACCATAGTTGTCACCTCAACTGCTAAACGTGTTTGTAACACTCTTAAATGTGGTGCTTCATTATGTTCAGCTTCAATCGCTTCAATTTCTTCTTTCGTTAAAAACGTAAACGTTCTAATATATTTTGGAGCATCTTCATCCGTCGCGTTTAACCAAAACTGGTAAAATTGGTAAGGAGACGTTTTATCAGCAGTTAACCATACAGCACCACTTTCTGTTTTCCCAAATTTAGTACCATCCGCTTTAGCCATCAATGGACACGTAAATGCAAATCCACTTCCTTTACCAATACGTCTCACTAATTCTGTTCCAGTAGTAATGTTTCCCCATTGGTCAGAACCACCCATTTGAAGTTTACAGTTTAACTCTTTATATAAATGTAAAAAATCATACCCTTGTATTAATTGGTAACTGAATTCGGTAAATGAAATACCTGTTTCAATACGTTTTTTTACAGAATCTTTAGCACTCATGTAATTCACGGTAAGATGCTTACCTACGTCACGAATAAATTCAAGGAAAGAAAAGTTTTTCATCCAATCGTAATTATTCACTAAAATCGCACCGTTTTCAGAATCGTTAAAATCTAAAAAACGAGATAATACACCTTGTACACCAGCAATATTTTTGTTTAAAGTCTCTTCATCTAATAAGTTTCTTTCGTCAGATTTTCCTGAAGGATCTCCAACCATTCCTGTAGCTCCACCAACTAACGCAATAGGTCTGTGACCTGCGTTTTGCATGTGTTTAAGCATCATAATTGGAATTAAAGAACCAATGTGTAAAGAATCTGCAGTTGGATCAAATCCAATATAGCCAGTTACGACTTCTTTAGCTAATAATTCTTCAGTTCCAGGCATAATGTCTTGCAACATTCCTCTCCATCTTAGTTCTTCTACAAAATTTGTTGGCATGGTGTATTTTTTTTAAAGGTGCTAAATTAATGAATAAATAGTCATAAACAAAAAAGAGGGTGCTTAATAGCACCCTCTTTAATATTATTTCAATGCACTTCAAAAAAAGTACAGGTTGAAAAGTTAATTATCCTACTACTTCTTCAGAAGCAAAGTGGAAATTACTTTCAATTTCAGCATTTTCATCAGAATCAGAACCGTGAACAGCATTTTCAGCCTTAGATTTAGCATATGCTTTTCTAATTGTTCCTTCAGCAGCATCAGCAGGATCAGTAGAACCAATTAAAGTTCTGAAATCAGCCATTGCATTTTCTTTTTCTAAGATCATTGCAACAACAGGTCCACCTGACATATAATCAACTAATTCCCCGTAAAAAGGTCTTTCGCTGTGTACTTCATAAAACTCACCAGCTCTTTCTTTACTTAAAGTAGTTAATTTCATTGCCTTTACTTTAAATCCAGCTTCAATAATCATGTTGATTATTTTTCCCGAATCACCATTAGCTACAGCTTCTGGTTTAATCATTGTAAATGTTCTATTAGTTGCCATCTTGTATTATTTTTTTTGCAAAGATAACTATTTTATAGAGTATCACAAAATTTATTTTTAAAACAAAACAACTTTAATGCGTTATTTTTTAGGGATGTATCTAAAACTCCTCCAAAACTAAACCAATCAATTACTTTTCTATCTTATAAAGCACAGGTTTACTAGGTGATGCGTCATTTTCAAGACTAATAATTTGAATATTCAAAATATATTCGCCATCTACCATAGAATCATCTACATACACTAATTCAGTAATCGTTTTGTCTAAAATTGGATTATTGGGATAATTCCAAAACATTTTATGTGCTTTTAATTCGCCATGATCATTTTCTCTATCTACAGATGGTAAATCAATTAATAAATGTTTTACACCTAACCTATTTAAATAGGCGATTGCCTCTTCAGTAATATAAGGTGGGTTTGAATGTGAATAATTTTTAGTTTTTTTAGATGATAAGTTCGGCAACGTTCGAATCACAATAGCCTCATGATTCTCTGAATTTTGAAGTGCAATTTTTAATAATTCGAAATCAATAACTAAATCATTTTCTTGCCAGACTTCATTAAAAAAAGCTTTAGGTTCCACACTAATTAAATTAGCTTTAAAATGAAATTCTTTTAAACTATCATTAATTGAATAAAATTCAGTTGAAATGTGACCTACATTCTCAGTATGCGTCCCATTTCCATGCGGGTTTAGTTGAATATTATTAAAATTAGTACTTCCACCTTCACTTACCTTTCCAATAAATCCATCTCCTTCAACCGGCCAAATTTTAATAGGCTCACAATACCAAGCTAATGCTCCTTTATTCGGATTCAGTGGCATTGAAATATCTAACCCTTTCGAAGTGTCAATGAATAATGTATCGTCTAAAAATAATTTCATAAGCGTTAAAGATAATCGCTTAATTGATATATTACAAATACAACACCGTAATTTCTTTGTGTTTTACATTTAATTAAACAAAAAAAGAGCATGTTAAAAACATGCTCTTCTTAAATTATGCATTGAATTATTTAATCACTGTAATTTTTCGTATTGTTATTTGAGAGTCACCGGAAATTTTAACAAAATAAAAACCATTTGGTAAATCAGTAACCGTTGTTTGTTTACCCGTAGCAATAAGAGTAGATACAACTTGACCGTTACTAGCATAAATTTCAACTACACCATTCTCAACTGTTCCATTAATTGTAAAATTTCCCGCTGATGGGTTTGGATAAATTGAAACACTTAAACCTCCATTTCCAAGTGTAGATAAAACTGGGTAATTATCAATTAAACCCCACCTGTGTGTTTCAATTACCCCCCTCATTAAATCCGACTGACCTACAGTAAAGGCTACTTGACAAGATTCTGGAGAATAATCCATATAATTTTCTTGCATGTTTGGTAAATCTCCCAAAACACCAATATTGTCAGTACACGTATTGTTTAACGTATCACAATTTGTAATATTCTGAGAATTTTCAGTTGCATTTGGTGTATCGTCAATTCCATCTTCAGCCGTGCAATCGCCATCCCCCCAAATATGTCTTAATCCTAAATAATGCCCTACTTCATGAACACATGTTTTACCTTCAAAGTTAATTACTCCTGTTCCTGGGTCAAGTGTAATTGGATTATTACTTCCTACGGCTTGATATTGTAGAACAACGCCATCACTCATTCCGCCAGCTGAACCAGCTGGCCAATTTGTTAAATTATCAGGAGGCGTAGCATATCCCATTAAAGCAGTAATAGATTGTCCACCAAAACTAACGGACATATCAGCCACCCAAATATTTAAATAACGTGTTTGATCCCAAGCATCTTCTCCACCATCACTAGTAGATTTAATTCTCTCCACTTCACTCATGTCACCACTTATCATTCCTAAACCACCAAATTCTGTAATTGAAGTTGATGTTCTGGTAATTCCACTTGTAGGATTACCATCTGGGTCTACAGTCGCTAATTCAAACTGAATATCCGTTGAACCAACAATTGTATTGAATGTATCTCTTAAATTAATTTGATCCGCATTTGTATATCCATATGTAGCATTTAATATATTTAGTTGATCAATTAACACATCATCCGGAAGATTTTCAGCTGCTGTATTATAAACAACATGGAATACTACAGGAATAATATATACCGTTTCTCTATTTTGACTATGATTATCTTTTGCTCTATTAAACACTTCATTTACATTTTGTAAATAACCTGGATTTAAAGCCTCTTGATGCCGAATTGCTTCATGCGTTGCACAACGGTGTATTTGTTGCGAAATTGATGTTAAGGATGCAAACATACCACAAATTGTAATAATTTTTTTCATAGTTTATATTATTCTTAGAAGCAAGATAGCTAATTAGAGCATTGAAAAATTTATGATTATTATAAACGGATTGATTTCGGCTTTTGGAGGTTAAAATTCCATGTATAGTGATCATAAAATACCTAAATAATTAGCTTACCTTTGCAGGCAATGGAAACCTCTATTAAAGACAAAGTTAAAACCTTACCGGATAGCCCTGGAATTTATCAATATTTTGATAAAGAAGGGACCATTATATATATTGGAAAAGCTAAGAATTTAAAAAAAAGAGTATCGTCTTACTTTAATAGGACTCAAGATAACGGTAAAACTAGAGTTTTAGTCAGACAAATTGTAGACATTAAATTTTTGGTTGTAGAGACTGAAGTTGACGCTCTATTATTAGAAAACAATCTCATAAAGAAATACAAACCTAAGTATAACATTTTACTTAAAGATGACAAAACATACCCTTGGATTTGTATAAAAAAAGAAGCGTTTCCACGTATATTTTCTACTAGACGAATTATAAAAGATGGTTCCGAGTACTTTGGTCCTTATGCGTCAGTTACCATGATGCGTACTTTGTTGGATTTAGCCAAAGACCTTTATCCGCTGCGTACTTGTAATTATAATTTGTCAAAACAGGCGTTAGAAACTAAAACCTATAAAGTGTGCTTAGAATATCATATTGGAAACTGTAAAGGTCCTTGTATAAAAGGCCAAACAGAGGATGAATATAATGTTTACATTTCTGAAATTAGAAGTATCATTAAAGGAAATGTTAAAACAATTATAAAACAATTGAAAGGGATGATGCAGCAGTTTGCAGAAGACTTGAAATATGAGGAAGCTGGCTTAATTAAGAAGAAAATAGATGTTTTATCTAAGTTTTACTCAAAATCGGCAGTTGTTAGTCCCACAATTCACAATGTGGATGTCATTACATTAGTAGAAGATGACAATGGAAAATCGGCTTACGTTAATTATTTTAAAATTAGTAACGGTGCTATAATTCAAGGCCACACCGTTGAAGTAAAAAAGAAATTAGATGAAACGCCAGAACAGATTTTACCTTTTGTATTACAAGATATGAGGGAAAAGTTTGGAGCTGAAAGTAAAGACGTAATTTCCGACACGGCTTTTGAATTACCTTTTGAAGAGTGTAAATTAAAAATAGCGCAAAGAGGAGATAAAAAAACATTGGTCGATTTATCGAAACGAAATGCTAAATTTTTTATGTTTGAAAAGCATAAACAGGTACAATTGAAAAACCCTGAAATTAAAACACAACGTCTTTTGGATACTATTCAAAAAGACTTACGTTTAAAAGAATCACCTACACACATTGAATGTTTTGATAATTCCAACTTTCAAGGTACAAATGCTGTGGGCGCTTGTGTGGTATTTAAAAATGCACGACCAAGCACTAAAGATTATCGCAATTTTAATATCAAAACCGTTGTAGGTCCTGATGATTTTGCATCTATGGAGGAAGTTGTTTTTCGTAGATATAAAAGATTAGTAGCAGAAAATCAACCCTTACCTCAACTGATCGTGATTGACGGTGGAAAAGGACAATTAAGCTCTGCCGTAAAAGCCTTGGATGACTTAAACTTAAGAGGGAAAATTGCCATTATTGGAATTGCTAAACGTTTGGAAGAAATATTTTTCCCCGGAGACTCCATCCCTATCTATTTAGACAAGCGTTCTGAAAGCTTAAAAGTAATTCAACAATTACGAAATGAAGCGCACCGTTTTGGAATTACTCACCACAGAAACAAACGTTCAAAAGCAGCATTCGGAACCCAATTAACTGATATTAAAGGAATAGGTGAAAACAGCGCCAAAGAATTACTAAACCATTACAAATCAGTAAAACGTGTAAAAGAAGCCACTCAACAAAGTTTAGAAAATGCCATTGGAAAATCTAAAGGCAAACTCGTATTTGAACACTTCAACCCAAAAACAAACTAAGTTATTATGATTAACCTTTTCACTCCAGAATACTTTATGAAAGAAGCTTTGAAGGAAGCTCAGAATGCTTTTGATATGGGAGAAGTTCCTGTTGGTGCAGTTATAGTATCAAATAATGTAATTATCGCAAGAGCACATAATTTTACACAAAAATTGAATGACGTTACTGCACATGCCGAAATGATTGCTATTACAGCAGCAGCAGAAGCATTAGGTGGGAAATACTTAAAAGATTGTCAACTTTATGTGACTTTAGAACCTTGCACTATGTGTGCTGGCGCCTTAGCATGGGCACAAATTGGAGAAATTTATTTTGGTGCGACAGATGAAAAAAGAGGAGCTGGACGCTTATCAGAAAACATATATCATCCCAAAACAAAAATTCAATACGGTCTAATGGCTGCTGAATGTTCTCAAATTGTAAAAGCATTTTTTGAAGAGAGAAGAGACTAACACCATAATCAACTTGATTTTACTACATTTGTAACATGCCGAATCTAAAACAAAAATTAACCTTCAATAAAAAAGAACGTTTAAGTTCAAAAACATTGATAGATGAAGTTTTTGAAAAAGGAAAAAAAGTAAAATCTTACCCTTTTATTGCCACTTATCTGAAGCTAACCTCTGATGAGGCTAAATCGGACTCACCAGTTAAAGTCGTGATAACTGTTCCTAAACGAAAGGTGAAATTTGCTAACAAACGTAATAGAGTACGTAGACAAATTAAAGAGGCTTATAGATTAAACAAACCTGATTTTTACACTCAATTAGAAGCTAAAAAGACAAATTTGGCACTATTTTTAATCTATATCGGCAAAGAAAAAGAAGAATACGCCTTTATAGATAAAAAAATAAAAGTACTTTTAACAGACTTAGTAAAGCAATTATGATACACTCAATAAAATATTTTTTACTCCTTTTTGGAGGGTTAACAGTCAGTTTAAGTTTTGCTCAAACAGATGAAGACAACACCAATTTTGAAATTCTAAAAAATTTAGAATTGTTTGAAGCCGTTTATAAGAATGTTGATTTGTATTATGTGGATGAATCTAATCCTGGAGAATTAATGCGAACGGCTATTGATGCCATGTTAGCTGAACTAGACCCTTATACTAACTATATTCCAGAATCTAAAATGGAAGATTATAAGTTAATGACCACAGGACAATATGGTGGAATTGGTGCTATAATAAGATTAGTTGGTGATAATGTGGCTATAATTGATCCTTATGAAGGATTTCCTGCTCACAAAGCAGGTTTAATTGCAGGAGATGAATTTGTTGAAATTGATGGTAAAAACGTGGAAGGGTTATCCACATCAGAAGTATCTACAAAACTAAAAGGTCAGCCGGGGAAAGAAATTACCGTAAAGGTAAAAAGAGGAGAAAACATTAAATCATTTACCTTTAATAGAGAAGAGGTTAAAATCTCAGCAGTGCCTTATAGTGGAATGGTAAGTGATAAGGTTGGTTATATAAAACTATCTTCTTTTACTAAAACATCAGCTAAAGATGTTCATGACGCCTTCAACACCCTTAAGAAAGACAATCAAATGGAAAAATTGATTTTTGATCTGAGAGGAAACGGTGGTGGACTATTAATACAGTCTGCTCAAATAGTAAATTATTTCGTAGACAAAGGATCTGACATTGTAAGTATTAAAGGTAGACTTTCATCAGACAACAAAACATATACAGCTAAAACGAATCCAATAGATAATAAAATCCCTATCGTTGTATTAATTGATGGTGGCTCTGCATCAGCAAGTGAAATTGTTTCAGGATCCTTACAAGATTTAGACAGAGCAGTCATTCTTGGGAAAACATCATTTGGCAAAGGATTAGTGCAACGCCCAATGGATTTAACTTACAACGCCAAAATAAAAGTGACTATTGCAAAATATTACACACCTAGTGGTAGATGCATTCAAAAACTAGATTACTCTACTAAAAAATTAGGTGAAAAAGCAGGTGAAATTGATGAATCTACAATATCTACTTTCAAAACTAAAAATGGGAGAACAGTTAAAGATGGTAGAGGCGTAGAACCAGATGTAACTGTAGATAAAAAAACGTTTAGCAGACTAACGGCGACTTTAATGAGTAATGACTTAATATTTAATTTTGCAACGAACTACAGAGTTAAACATACTACAGTGGCAGATGCTAAAACGTTCAAATTAACAGATACTGAATATACTGAATTCACTACCTATGTACTTAACCAAGAATTTGACTATACAACAGCTTCTAGTGAATACATGAAACGCCTAAAGGAAGTAGCCCAAAACGAAGGGTATTATGAAGATTCTAAAACTGATTTTGATGAATTGTTAGAATTTTACAAACCATCAAAGGCTAGAGATTTAATAAAGTTTAAAGCTGAAATTAGCGCCCTTTTAGCGGATGAAATCATTGGCAGATATTACTATCAAACCGGAAGAATTCAACATGCATTACTAGACGACTCATATATTTTAGAAGCAATTAAAATATTAAACGATTATCAGCGTTATACTCAAATATTGGGAACTCAAAACTAAACCATGTTTGACAAGTGGCTTAAGCTACCAGCGCATTACTACTTACACATTACAGCATTAAGCTTACTTATTGTTGGTGTTGCTTTGTCCAATGTCTTAATGAGTATTGGTACCATTTGGATTATTGCCAATTGGTTAATTGAATTAGATTTTGCTGCAAAGTGGAAACGATTTAAAGAAAACAAAATTGTAATTGCATTTAGCATATTGTTTCTAACTATGACCTTAAGTTTAGGCTGGAGTAATGACATTGACTATGGTTTAAAAGACCTACTTATTAAGCTCCCCTTGATTACAATCCCCTTAGTTATGGGTACTCGAAAGAAACTTGACCACAAGGTTTACCTATTTTTACTGTATCTATTTATCGCCTCTTTAACATTCACCACTGTATTCAATTACATTAGTTATAATATCCATGACCTTGCAGACAAAAGAGGTTTGTCCCTATTTATTTCTCACATTAGATTAGGGGGACTAATTTGCATGGCTTTATTCTTAACAGGCCATGAAATTTTGAAGCAAAACATCAGTAAATTATTAATTATTCCTCAGATATGGCTCTTATATTATTTATACTTTTCACAAACCATATCGGCTTATATCTTAGTATTAATCCTAACTTTTATTACCCTTCTTTTCTTAATTAAGTCAAGACGACTTAAAATTATTATTAGTGTTGGTTTAGTGAGTATAGCAGTGGTATTTAATTTTGTAACATCTAGCGTAATTGACAACACTAACGAGATCAACTCTCCAAAAGAAGTACCCTTAGGATTTAAAACAGAATCTAATCATTTTTATTTTCATGATTTAGAAGCCACAAAACGAGAAAATGGCTATTTAGTTTGGGTGAATATTTCTGAGCGCGAATGTAGAAAAGAGTGGAATACCCATTCAAATCTCAACTTTGATTCAACAGATCATAAAGGAAATAGCATTATTGGTACGCTATTCGGGTATTTAACGTCTAAAAATCTTAAAAAGGATTCAGTTGGTTTTTCTAAATTAACTGAAACTGATATCAGAAATATTGAAAATGGTCAAGTAAACTACCTCAATGACTCTGGATTTAATGGAAAAATAACAAAACTAACTAAGCAATATTTAGCCTTCACTAAAAATGAAAACCCTAACGGGCATTCTTTAATACAACGTGTTGAACATTTAAAAACTGGGCTTAATATATTAAAGTCTAATTGGCTAACAGGCGTTGGAATTGGAGATGTAAACCAAGCATTTCAAAATCAATACACTAAAGAGAATTCAATACTTGAACCACAGTTTAGGCTCCGTTCTCACAATCAATTTATCACCATTTGGATTTCATTAGGCTTACTAGGAATACTCTTAACCCTTTACATTTTAATTCAACCTTTATTTACAAAACAAATTGGATATTCCACATTACTCATTTCTGTGGCATTAATATTCAGCTTTCTGACACAAGATATGATTGAAACGCAAGCAGGTGTAACCATTTTTGCATTATTCTACAGCTTAGCTAACTTTTCAAACACGAATAAAGAGTCTAAGACACCCAAATATTAAAAATCATTACTAATTTTGAACTAACACACTACACATGGCAAGATTAGACAAATACATTTGGGCAGTACGCTTATTCAAAACACGAACATTAGCCAGCGCTGAATGTAAAAAAAATCACGTCTTAATAAATGGTGAAGCCTCTAAACCATCAAAGAATTTAAAAGTAAATGATGTCGTTTCTATCAAAAAAGGAGGCGTACTATTTTCATATAAAGTGCTAGCAGAATTAGAAAAAAGAGTTGGTGCAAAATTAGTAGCTGACTACATGAAAGATGTCACAACTGTTGAAGAAATTGAAAAATACAAAACCATTCAAATGGCACAAAAGGTATACCGTCAAAACGGTTTAGGAAGGCCTACCAAAAAAGACAGACGTGATATCAATGACTTTTGGAATGACTAGCAAAATAATGAAAATACTTACTATCTTATTTATCGCATTGAATTTGCAAACTTATAGTCAACACATTATGGAAACTACTAATTTAAACATTGGAGACTCAACAATCACCATTAAGCACCAATACATAGAAAAAGATAGTTCTGTTTTATTTTTAAACATTCATGAAGATGAGCAAACTAGTATTGATGCCATTCAAGAATTTAATAAGACTAAATCCGTTAACTTTTCTTTTCTTGAACATAATAAAACAAGACGAGTTACTTTTAATATAAAACAAAAAAACTATTCATTTGATCCTAACCGAATTTTCACCCGAAAAGGCATAAGAAAGACAATTGAACCAAGGCATTTTTTTATTTCTAGATCAAAAGCAAAAGTTAAATTTATAGCAAAACATATCGTCTCTCTTATTAAAAAATATGATGTTATAGTAACGTTACATAACAATACAGATGTTAACTATTCTATTAAAAGTTATTTACCGGGAGAAGACGAATCCGGGAATACAGCAGAAGTTCACATAGTTAACTCATGGGATCCAGATGACTTTGTATATACCACAGAAAAAATATACTTTGATTACTTAAAATCAGAAGGTGTTAATGTAATTCTTCAAAAACAATCTGGCTATGTCAATGACGGCTCTTTATCTATTTATTGTGGTAAGCACAAGATTAAATATATAAACATTGAAGCTCAAAAAGGCCATTTAACTGAGCAAATAAAGCTTATAACAATTGTTGACGACATGTTACAAAAGCTGAAATAAGTTGACACTTAACTAAACAAAATCAACAGTACACATATTATTTTTAACTTTATCCACTTAACTTTTATAAACTTGTAAAGCAAATGAAACCTAACTCTAACGTTTTAATCATTTACACTGGCGGAACAATTGGTATGATTAACAATCCTAAAACAGGAGCCTTAACCGCATTTAAGTTTGATGATTTATATAAAGTCATTCCAGAACTAAAACAGTTTGATTATAAATTAGATGTAATTTCGACATCAAACCCTATTGATTCTTCAGAAATGAAAATTGTTGATTGGGCAGATATTGCTAATACGGTCTTTGAAAATTATGATAATTATGACGGATTTGTGATTCTTCACGGAACCGACACTATGGCGTTTACAGCATCAGCCTTAAGTTTTATGTTACAGGGTCTAAAAAAACCAGTAATTTTAACAGGCTCTCAACTCCCAATTGGTCAAATTAGAACAGATGGAAAAGAGAATTTAATAACGGCAATTGAAATAGCTGGACTCAAGGATGATAAAAATGAAGCTTTAATTCAAGAAGTGGCTATCTATTTTGAGTACTCATTATATAGAGGGAATAGATCCTCAAAAATAAGCGCCAACCACTTTGAAGCGTTTGACTCTCCTAATTACACACCTTTAGCTGTTGCTGGAATCAATATAGATTTTAATCTACCTGGACTGTACAGGTCTAACATTTCCAAATTAGAGTTGTTCACCAATCTAAATCCAAATATTGGACTAATCAAACTTTTTCCCTCTATGCCAATAGAATCGCTAAAGTGGACTTTAGACTACAGTATATATAAAGCAGTTATTATTGAATCATTTGGAAGTGGAAATTCATTTAGTTCAACACGATTTTATGAACTATTGAATGACTATACTAACCAGGGCGGAATTGTGATAAGTACAACACAATGTAGTAAAGGATCAGTAGCACATGGTAAATACGAAACGAGTAATATGTTTAGTGAACTAGGCGTTGTTAGTGCCAATGATTCTACCACAGAATCTATCTTAACAAAAACTATGTTTGCACTGGGTAAATATGACACAAAAAAAGAGAGAATTAACTTTTTAAGCAACGATTGTTGTGGCGAAATGACCGCATACCCCTCATAATTGATTTTTTTTTTAAAAGAAAAGTAGTATAATTATAAATTTTTGTATTTTAGCAATCCGTAAAAAAATTAAACGGAAAATAAGTAATAAATTAAGTAAACAAATAATTCAAAATTAACAAAATGAAAAAAGTATTAACATTAGTAGCAGCTTACGGAGCATCAGCTTCACTATTTGCACAAAATGCAGTAACAAAGGGAGCAGCAGTAGCAGAAGTGCCTGAGGCATCTTTTATTTATGTATTAAGAGAACGTTTTATTGAAGGTGGAGCAGAGTTTATGGGGGTTGTATTAGCCTGTTTAATTTTTGGTTTAGCATTAGTAATTGAAAGAATTGTTTACTTAAACTTAGCTACAACTAATACTAAAAAATTAGTATCTGCAGTTGATGAAGCTTTAGCTTCAGGTGGTGTAGATGCAGCAAAAGATGTGTGTAGAAACACAAGAGGACCTGTTGCTTCAATTTTTTACCAAGGTTTAGACAGAACTGATGAAGGAATTGATATGGTTGAAAAATCAGTTATTTCTTACGGTGGAGTTCAAATGGGACTTTTAGAAAAAGGAATGTCTTGGATTCAATTATTTATTGCATTAGCACCAATGTTAGGGTTTATGGGTACGGTAATCGGTATGATTCAAGCCTTTGATACTATTGAAACAAATGGTGGTGTACAAGCAGATCAAATTGCAGGTGATATTAAGGTAGCCTTATTAACAACTGTATTTGGATTAATTGTAGCAATTATCTTACAGGTATTTTATAATTATTTAATTGCGAAAATTGATGGTATTGTTAATGATATGGAAGATGCTTCTATCTCGTTAATTGATGTTATGATCAAAAACAACGCAACTAAAGCCTAAGTTTAGGTTTTATTAAAAGTACTATTGTTAACTTATAAAGATATAAGAACATGGATAATAAATTAACGTCATTAATAATCAAGGTTGGAATGGGAGTTCTTCTTTTAATAGGAGTAATCTTAATTTCAAACAACCTTGGTTTTGATGCAACTGGCGAAGAGCCAATCGCAAATCAAGAGTTTTTTAAAGAAACTTACACCTTACCAGCAGAAGATGGTAAAAAAGCTGTTGAAAAATCAATTATACGTTTTGATTACGTTTTAGATAACGATAAGAAGGTAGTGTATGATTTAACAAACAGTTCAGCTTACGAAATGGGAGCTTTTGTAAAATCTAAAGGAGAAACTAAAACTGGAAATGGATCTTATAAAGTAGAAGATGTTGATCCTGTTTTAATGAATGAATATAACCTACAAGGTGCTACAGGTAATTCTATAGTTTACACACAATGGTTAATGTACGGTGGTTTAATTCTAATTTTACTATTTACAGTAGTGAACATTATTCAAAACCCTAAACGTTTTATCCGTTTAGCTATTGGATTAATATTATTAACACTTATTACTTTAATCTGTTATTATTCTGTTGATGCCGTAGGTACAGGGAAAGTAACTCAATTAAGTACATATTCTGACACAAGTTTCCACATTAGTTCTACTGGTATTTTAATGTTTATTGTTTTAACTGTAATTGCAGTTTCAATGATTCTTGTTGGGATTGTAACAGGAGCTTTACGTTATTTTCAAAACTAAAAAGTTATGGCAAGAAGAGAAGGAGAAGAAATAAGTGCTGGGTCAATGGCCGATATTGCTTTCTTGCTTTTAATATTTTTCATTGTAACAACTACAATGGAATTAGAAGCAGGGATACCTCAGCAACTTGCAATGAAAGTGGAATTACCACCAGATTTTATTCCACCAGAAGTTAAGCAACGTGATGTGTTTTCAATTGCTATTAACGCAAATGATCAATTAAGAGTTGAAAACGAATCACATGAAGTAGAAGAGATTGGTGAAATGGTTTATAATTACTTCACGGCAAATATGTATCAGAACACTGATGAACTTGAAGCTAGATATGTTGCCTATACAACAGAAAGTTGTAAAGAAGCGATTAAAATGGCTGAACAAGAATTAACTGAAAACCCTGAAGACCTTATTGTTCAATCTCGTATTTTAAAATGGGAAAAACGATTAATGGTTTGTGAAGCTTTACCTGATGCTGGTTACCGTGAAATTCACGAAACAGCTGTTGTTCAAGTCAAACAAAAAGCTAAAACGTCTTATGGTATGTACATTTCAGTTGTAAATGAAGTTAAAAAAGTAATAAACAAAGTAAGAGATGAAAAGTGTAAAGAAATTTTCAACGGATTGTCTTACTACGATTTAGATATGGAACTTGATGAAGATCAGGAAAAAATGAAGATACTACGTGTCTTAGTTCCTGAGAGAATTATTGAACCAGCAATTAAAAATTAAGAATATGTCAAAGTTTAGAAAAGAAGGAAAAAAAGGGCAACCAGCAGTAAATACTGCTGCATTACCTGATATCGTTTTTATGCTTTTATTCTTTTTTATGGTAGCCACACGTCCAAAGGAGAAAGAACCAAATATAGAAATCCAAACACCAGGCTCATCAGTAGCTATTGAGTTAGATAAAAATGATGAAACGGATTATTTATGGGCTGGATTCCCTGCAGACGGAGGAAAGTTAGTAGAAGTGTTTTTAGATGATCAATTTAAGCCTGATTACACATCAGCTATTGGACCTTGGAAACTAGCTAACAAACCAGCTGACTTAGAAGTATATGAAGTAGTTACAATTCTCAAAATTGATGATAATGTAGACATGAAAACGGTTTACAATATTAAAGAAGCTTTAAGAGATCCTGCAGTAAAAGGTTACAAAATTAATTACTCTACTAAGCAATTAAAAAGATAAACGTATAATTTGAATTATTATATGAAACCACCATTCTTTTGAATGGTGGTTTTTTTTGTAATAGTGAATAAGCAACGATTCATGACTAATATCAAAACACATGGAAGAACAACCTAGATTAATAAGACTAACTGCAATTATCACACAACTTCAATCAAAAAAACTGATTACGGCATCCTATTTAGCAGAAAAGCACAAGGTGAGTATACGAACCATTTATCGTGATATTCGTGCTTTAGAAAGATCAGGTATACCTATACTAACCGTAGAAGGTAAAGGCTATTCAATACTAGAAGGATATCATTTGCCCCCTATTTCATTTACAGAAGATGAGGCAAACGCTTTGATAACAATTGAACAACTTGCCCTAAAAAATAAAGACCAATCATTTGGTGACAACGTTTCAAGCGCCGTAGATAAGATCAAATCAATTTTAAGATATTCTCAAAAAGGCGATGTAGATTTACTCTCAAAACGCGTTTATTTTGACGGTAATAATGCTGAAGAAAAGTCAAGTAACAACTTGATGAAGATTCAATCCGCTATAATCAATTTCCAACTCTTGAAAATTGATTATATCTCATCTAAAGATGTAAAAACAACGAGAAACATTGAACCTTTTGCTTTGTATAGTATTAATGGAAACTTTATTCTTATCGCTTTTTGTAAATTGAGAAGTGATTTTAGAACATTTAGAATCGATTATATTGAAAAATTAGTGACTCAAAACAAGTCGTTTACAAAGCACGACATGACTATGGAAACCTATTTTGAAAAATATATTCTAAAGAAATAACACCCCTGACATACTGTTGACACCTTCCGCCTTTACCTTTGTACATATAAATAAAAAAACAAAGAAAAATGGAAATAGTAAGTATTGTAACATTATCAATTTCGGGACTTTTATTGTTCGTAGCAGGAACATCAAGATTAATAAACCCAATAAAAAACTACTTGAAAAATTCTGGTATTACACTAGAAAAAGAAGTCAATATTTTAAATGAAGCAAGGGCAGTTGGATCAGTCATGATGCTTAGTGGAGTCATAATGCTATTGGGGATAATTAGTTCAGAGCTAACAATGACATCACATATTATTGCCCTATTAATTTTATTTGGATTCGCTATTGGAAGAGCGTATAGCATGGTTATAGATGGAAAACCAAATAAATTATTAATTACAGGATTAATTTCAGAGTTAGTTTTAGGCTCAATAAATGCGTTTTGCTTAATTAATTTACTTATTAATAATTAAAGAAAGGTAGTTCAAACTATACAAAAAAAGTTGACGTATAATTTGAATTATTATATGAAACCACCATTCTTTTGAATGGTGGTCTTTTTTATAAACAATTATTACAGAACATGATCTCTTCAAATTAATTTAAATGATAAAAATAATTAAGCCTAATTTGGAAAGTTTAATTACTTTTAATCTAGTATTAAATGTACAATATTAAAATGAAGAAAATAGCATTAATTACTGGAGCAAGCTCTGGTATTGGTAAAGCAACAGCCATAAAATTTGCTCAAAACGGATATGATTTAATTATTTGTGGCAGACGAGAAGAAAGGTTAAACGAACTAAAGGGCCAACTTTCAAACCAATCCACTATTGAAACGCTTGTATTTGACGTAAGAGATAAAGAAGAAGTTAACAAAGCAATACATTCACTGTCTGATAAATGGAAAGCCATAGATGTTTTAGTGAATAATGCAGGTAACGCACATGGACACGCCCCTATAGACACAGGAGACATTGCAGATTGGGACGCCATGATTGATGGCAATGTAAAAGGACTACTTTATGTTTCAAAAGCTATTATTCCACAAATGGTTGACAGAAAAACTGGACATATTATTAACTTAAGCTCCATTGCGGGTAAACAAACCTATGAAAATGGGGCAGTTTACTGTGCTTCAAAAAAAGCAGTAGAGGCTATCAGTGAAGGTATGCGTTTAGACCTTACAAAGCACGGTATAAAAATTACGAATGTTGCTCCGGGTGCAGTTTCTACCGAATTTTCTGAAGTTAGGTTTAAAGGAGATACAGAACGAGCCAATTCCATTTATGAAGGATATGAGCCCTTATTAGCTGAAGACATAGCAGATGTAATAATTTATGCAGCAAATGCTCCTAATAGAGTTACAATTGCTGACGTTACCGTATATGCTAAAACACAATCAGCTCCAACAACAATTTATAAAAACAATTAACACAATATTACGAAAGCTCTTCATTCAATTCATGCATGATTTCTGCAAACAATTGGCAGGATTTCATGCGGTCTTGAACTGAATATACATTAGTCGCGGCAATCAATTCATCCACCTGAGTAGTAGTCATAAATGATTTTACCGCTTTTTTAACGGTTGCCTTACTCCCAATAAAAGCAAATTTAGTCATTTGTTGAACCGCAGGTTGTTGAATTACTTCACGAAACAGATCAGTCATTTCAAAAGGAGCAACCATTTGCCCGCGATCCCCAGTTAAAATACCAATTACACGGTCATAATATGAAGTAGAAATAAATTCCGCTTCAGCATCCGTATCCGCAACAATAACGCTAACTCCAGCTAAAGTATAGGGTTTAGCTAATACACTTGAAGGTTGAAAATCGCGGTTATATATTTCAAGCGCCTTCATTAGTTGAGCCGTAGAAAAATGACTCGCAAATGCGTAAGGTAATCCTTTCTTTGCTGCTAGTACAGCACTTTCGGTACTTGAGCCTAAAATATAAAGAGGAACTGACACGCCTTCTGCTACATTTGCACGTACGTTTTTTGTAGCGTTGTCAACAGAAAAATAGTTTTGTAATTTTTCTACTTCATTTGGAAAAGACATGGCCGCCTGGTAAAAGTCGGAACGGATAGCACTTGCTGTTTCCTGATCTGTACCTGGGGCTCTACCCAAACCTAAATCAATTCTATTTGGATACAATGTTCCTAACGTTCCAAATTGCTCCGCGATAATTAATGGAGAATGATTAGGTAACATAATCCCTCCTGATCCCACACGGATTCTTTCTGTTCCTTCTGCAATTTTTCCAATCAAAATAGATGTAGCACTACTCCCAATAGCAACTGAATTATGATGTTCGGCCAACCAATATCTTTTATAACCTAAAACATCAGCAGTTTTCGCTATTGATAAACAGTTTTCAAATGTTTCACCAAATGATTTTCCTTTTGATATGATGGCCAAATCCAAAATTGAATACCCTGTTTTTTTCTTTAACATAATCTAATAAGTTTATACGTCATTAAAAAACCCTAAACCATGTAATTGATTTAGGGTTCTAACTTTTCATTTTTTTAATTTCTATTCTATATAACTTAATTTCACCATATTAGACGGCCCTTTTTCTTCAATAGGTACTGAAGCAATATTGATAACTAAATCTCCTTTTTTCAATAATCCTTTTTTCTTCAAAATATATTTACAATCTGCAATCGTATGATCTGTACTTACCATTTTATCATAAAAATATCCCTTTACTCCCCAAACTAAATTTAACTGAGTTAAAATCTGTTTATTTTCTGTGAAAACAAAGGTATCCGCTTTCGGTCTTTGTGAAGAAATTTTGTAGGCAGTATAACCAGAAAATGTCATAGTCACAATTCCACAAGCCTCAACTCTTTTAGCTAATCGTGATGCATTAAAACAAATTGAATCTGAAATAAAACGATCTTGATTTTTTTCTGGCATCTCTTCTTTATAATACACCTCTTCAGACTTCTCAACCTCATGTACAATCTTTGACATAGCTTTTATCACCTCAACTGGGTATTTACCCACAGAAGTCTCACCAGATAACATAACAGCATCAGCACCATCTAAAACAGCATTAGCAACATCATTAACTTCAGCTCTAGAAGGCGTAATGTTATCAATCATACTTTCCATCATTTGTGTAGCTACAATTGTAGGTTTAGCATAAGATCTACATTTCTTAATCATCATTTTTTGTAAAGATGGCACAGTTTCCATTGGCACCTCAACACCTAAATCTCCACGTGCTACCATTAAAGCATCAGTAGCTATAATAATATCATCAATATCGTCAATCGCTTCAGGTTTTTCGATTTTAGCAATCACCTTAGCTCCATTTCCTTTTTTTGAAATGATGTGTTTCAATTCAATAATGTCTCTCGCTGAACGTACAAAAGATAATCCAACCCAATCCACATTATGTTCTAATGCAAAATCTAAATCTATTAAATCTTTTTCAGTTAAACATGGTAATGATATTTTAGTATTTGGTAAGTTAACACCCTTTTTTGATCTTAACGTTCCACCATACAATATTTTTGTTATCACTTCATCTGTACCATTCGTAGCAGTTACCTCAACTTGAAGTTTACCATCATCCATCAATACCTTATCTCCAACAGAAACATCTTTAGGGAAATTCTGGTAGGTAAGATATACCTTTTCTTTAGTACCAATACATTCTTTAGTTGTGATAATTAACTGAGCGCCTTCAATTAATTCAACTCCGTTATCTTGTACTTCTCCTACTCTAATCTTTGGCCCTTGTAAATCAGCTAAAATGGCCACGTTATATTGTAATTCTTGATTTATTTCACGCACCATATTAATCGTGTCTAAATGGTTTTGATGTGTTCCATGTGAAAAATTTAAACGACATACATTAGTACCGTTAATAATCATTTCTTTCAATACTTCTTTATCGTTTGTTGATGCAGGCCCCATTGTAGCCACTATTTTTGTTTTTTTGTTTTGCATAATTGTGTGTTAAAAAATCAAATTTGACTTCGATTTAAGTGCTTCAACATCAAAGCTGAATGCTGTTAATACGCTATCTAACGCTTTTAGTTTCATTAATAGATTATCAATTTCTATTTCATAATTATTTTTTATTATTAAGAAATAATCTATTTTATCCTGTTCAGGTATAAGTTTCTTAAAATTATAAGATTGATTCTTGATTAAAAAAAAATTTTCTTCCGTGCTCTCATTAAAATATTCATAGAATGAAAAAAAAAATTTACCATCTTTTTTATTCTGCATAGAATAATCCTCAATTCTTTCTAAATTAATAGAAAGCGTTTTGTTTATACCCCAACATAGTCGATAATCAGTGAATGAAGAACAGATTCCAATTAAATCAAAATCAAAATCTTCATCAAGCTCTAATTTAAGTTTTGCCATTATACTGTAAAAGTAAGTATTTGTTTGGAATTCTATGTTAAGCTAAAATTAAAAATAGAAAACAATAAAAAACGGTTCAAGTCAAACTTGAACCGTCCTTGTAGTAAATAGCAATATTTAAGGCAATAAAACAACTGTTTCTATAGACGTCTCCTCTGCTTCAATTTTAATGATCCCGGTTCCGCTTAATGTATCACCAGACCAAATTTCAATATCTAAAACGGCGAATCCAGCTTGACCTAAATTGAATTTATCCGTATAATCAAATGAGGCCTCTCCCATGCTGTTACTGATTACAACATCATCAATTATAATCGCAGGATGAGGATTAATTGTTGCTTCTGGATATAATCTAACAGTAGCACCCTGAAATTTAACACCTTCAGAATTCACTACTGTGATGACAGCAACCGTTGGTGACTCCTTTCTACAAGATGTCATCATTCCAATTATTAAAAATGATAAAAATAGTCCTGTTTTAATTATTATTTTCTTCATAACTTCTATATATTAAGTTTGCTTCTACCCTTCATTAAACATTAAAGTAAAACTGTTGTATATATAATAACAACCAATACCCCTTAAAAGTTACACCTAAAAAAATAACGTACACAAAATTAAAACCGCTTAATTAAATTCATCAAAATATTTAGACAAAAAAAAACCAGTGATTTTATCACTGGTTTCTTAACTATATATTTTTTACTTATGGAAGTAAAACTACAGTTTCTTCTGAAGTTTCTTCCGCTTCAATTTTAATAATTCCTGTTCCATGTAAACTATCTCCAGATCTAATTTCAATATCTAAAACGGCAAAACCAGCTTGTCCTAAATTAAATCTATCCGTATAATCAAATGTTGCTTTACCATTACCATCACTAATTAATGTATCATCAATTGTGATTCCTGGGTGCGGGTTTACAGTAGGCACTGGATATAATCTTACCATTGCACCTGAAAATACATTACCTGAAGTATCTACTACTGTAATAACAGCAACCGTTGGCGATTCTTTTCTACAAGATGTCATCATTCCAACTGTTAAAATTGCAACTAACATTACAAATATTCCTGTTTTAGCCATTATTCTGTTCATATAATCTAAATTTTAAGTAATTTTGCTTTATCATTTTATGATTGTACACAAATATACGTCATTAATGTAAAAAGGTTGTACATTTAATAACAATTTATTACCCTAAAAAGTTACAATTTAGATGGAATTAAAAGAAAAGATAGAAAAATTTAGTACTGAAATTAAGGCCTTTGCTGTTACAAACAGTGAAGAGTTGGAAGCTTTTAGAATAAAATATTTAGGATCAAAAAACAGTATTAAAGAATTATATGCTGATTTAAAAACAGTACCAAATGAGTTAAAAAAGGAATTTGGTCAACTTGTTAATGGGTTAAAAACTCAAACTGAGGAAAAATTTAATTCAGTAAAAGAAACTTTACAATCTTCCGGATCTGATTCTAAAAAAGAATCAATTGATTTAACTAGACCTGCGGAAGAAGTTAATTTAGGCTCTAGACATCCATTAGCCGTTGTTAAAAACGAAATTATTGAAATTTTTAAACGTATTGGATTTGTAGTCTCCGAAGGGCCAGAAATTGAAGACGATTGGCATAATTTTTCAGCTTTAAACTTTCCACCTGAACATCCAGCAAGAGATATGCAGGATACTTTTTTTATCGAAACTTCTGAAGATGGAGACCGTTCAAAAGAAATGGCGCTTAGAACGCATACTTCATCTGTTCAAGTGAGAGTTATGGAAAACTCTAAACCACCGATTAGAACTATATCTCCAGGTAGAGTGTTTAGAAATGAAGCAATTTCAGCAAGAGCACATTGTTTTTTCCACCAAGTAGAAGGATTATATATCGATACTGATGTATCGTTTGCTGATTTAAAACAAACCTTATTATATTTTGCTCAAGAAATGTTTGGCGAAAAAGCTGAAATAAGATTAAGACCTTCTTACTTTCCTTTTACTGAACCTTCAGCTGAAGTTGATGTATCTTGCACTATTTGTAATTCAAAAGGATGTAACGTATGTAAATATACTGGATGGTTAGAAATTTTAGGATGTGGAATGGTTGACCCTAATGTTTTAGAAGCAGCAAATATTGATTCTAAAAAATACTCTGGATTCGCATTTGGAATGGGAGTAGAAAGAATAGCACAATTAAAATATAGAGTTGGTGATTTACGTTTATATTCTGAAAACGATATTAGATTTTTAGATCAATTTAAATCTGCACATTAATATGGGATGGTTTAGTTCTAGTAAAGGTGAGTCAAAAAGAGTAAGTTTAGTAAACTGGGTTGCACTTACAGACCTGTCGCAATTGGATGAAATTATTGAAGAATCAAAAACGATTCCAGTACTAATTTTAAAGCACAGCACAAGATGTTCAATTAGTTTAATGGCTAAAAATGGACTTGATAAAAGTTGGGATATTGAAAACGACCAAATTAAAACGTACTATTTAGATTTATTAAAATTTAGACCTATATCTAATAGATTGGCTGAAATGTTTGGCGTGCATCACCAATCGCCACAAATATTGTTAATTAAAGGAGGGGTCTGTGAATATACTGCAACGCATTCTGCAATTGACACCCGTTCAATTAAAAAGAACTTATGATTAAAGCTGTAATTATTGATGATATTCAAGAAGCCATTACTGTATTAACTTCTGACTTACAAACCTATTGTAAAAATATTGAAGTTATTGGTTCGGCTAATGGTGTCGTATCGGGAGCAAAAATAATAAAAGAACTAAAACCAGATTTAGTGTTTTTAGATATTCAAATGCCTGATGGAACCGGTTTTGATTTATTAGAAATAATTGGAGAAGCAGACTTTAAATTAATTTTTACCACTGCATCAGATGAATTTGCAATAAAAGCATTTAAATTTTCAGCCATTGATTACTTACTTAAGCCTATCGATCCAGATGACTTAATGAAAGCAGTTGAGAAGGTAGAACACCAACACAACCCAACCAGTAGGTTAGAGTTATTAAAAGGTAATCTTAAAAATCAAAAGAAAATTGCATTAAACACAGTTGATAAAATACATATTGTACAAATTGAAGATGTGATTCGATTAGAATCTGATATTAATTATACGCGCTTTTATTTTCAGGATGGGTCTAAATTAATGGTGACAAAAACATTGAAAGAGTTTGATAAAATGTTAAGTGATCATAGCTTTATTCGTATACATCAATCTCATTTAGTAAACACTAATTTCATTAAAGAATACACCAAACAAGACGGTAAGTTGGTTTTAAAAAACGGCGACCGAATTTCAGTTTCTTCTCGTAAAAAATCTACCTTAATGGATATGATTTCAAAATTTTAATTAACAGAAATGGCAAAACTTAATAGCATATCAATTTTACTTTTTAGCGTATTAATTTTTGGATGTACAAAGTGTACAACTAATGATCCTATTGTAAAACCAGAGCAACATATTAGTCCCGTACAATTGGTTAGTCCTGCTTTTGACACTCAATATTCAATTGGCGCTGATATAGTTGTAAATATTAAAATTAATGACGCTAGAAAAGTCAATAACTTAAGTTTATACATTGCCGATACTTTATATGCTAATAACTTAAAAGCAGAGTCACAACAAATAAATATTTCAACTCAAAAAAGTAACGTTGGTTTTATAGATTTATATTTAGCATATACGGATGAAAAAGAAGTAGAACATAGAGATAATCGCAGGTTAATACTATTTTCAGATATTGCTCCGAAACAACAATTTGCAAACGCAAAAAACACATACAGTCACCAATCGAATTCATATACACAAGGGTTAGAATTTTATAAGGGTAAACTTTACGAATCAACAGGTCAAAAAGGAGCCTCTTTAATAGCTGAAGTAGATTTGTATTCAGGAAATCAAATTAGAACAGTAGATTTAGCTCCTCAATTTTTTGGAGAAGGCTTAACGATTCTTAATGACACCATTTATCAATTAACTTGGCAATCAAGAGTATGTAAGCTATATGATATGGATTTTAATTCCATTGGTGAATTTCATTATGAAAGTGAAGGTTGGGGACTCTCGAACAACGGGAAATCTATAATTATGACCAATGGAACTTCAGAGATTGTATGGCGTAACCCACAAACTTTTAAAGTGGAAAAAACGATTTATGCATTTGCAAAAGAACAAGATTATCAACAGCTAAATGAGATAGAACTAATTAATGATAAACTATACGCTAATGTGTACACAACGAATAACATTATTGAGATTGATACCACGACAGGTAAAGTTTTAAGTATAATCAGTTGTAATAACATAGCTTTAGAGGGTAAAGTAAATGGTGCTGATGTGTTAAACGGAATTGCCTATAATCCAATGACTAAAAAAACATATTTGACTGGGAAATTATGGCCAAAATTGTTTGAAGTAACTTTTGAATAAAAATTAATCTAATGGGAAAATTATTTATTGTTCCAACACCAATTGGGAATTTAGAAGACATGACTTATAGAGCCATTCGTGTTTTAAAAGAAGTGGATCTAATTTTAGCTGAAGATACAAGAGTAAGTTCAAAATTACTGCGTCATTACGAAATTGAAAATAAACTAGTATCTCACCATCAACATAACGAACATAAAACAACAACTAGAATTGTAGACGAAATACAATCTGGTTTAACTTATGCACTTATTTCTGATGCTGGTACACCTGCCATTTCTGACCCAGGATTTTTACTAAGTAGGGCTTGTGTAGAAGCAGGAATTGAAGTCGATTGTTTACCTGGTGCTACAGCCTTTGTACCTGCTATAGTCAATTCAGGATTTCCCTGTGAAAAGTTTCAATACATTGGCTTTATGCCACATAAAAAAGGACGTCAAACTATAGCCAAACAAATTGCAGAGGAGGTTAAAACCACTATTTTATATGAATCTCCGCATAGAGTTATAAAAACAATGAAGTTGTTTTCAGAATTTTTAGATGAAAACCGTATGATTTCAGTATCTCGAGAAATCAGTAAAAAGTTTGAAGAAACAGTAAGAGGAACAGCAACTGAACTAATGGCACATTTTGAAAATAAGGCACCTAAAGGAGAATTTGTTGTCGTAGTAGAAGGGAAAAATAACACCCCCCCAGCTGTAGACCAAAACAATTAATAAATCATAAATTTATTAAAACTCAGACTCTTTATCATCTATATCAAAAATAAAAGAGTATTCAGTTCCATTATCTATAGATAATGTGAATGTTCCATTTAATTGTTCTGTTAAGGTTTCAATTAAAACTAACCCAAAAGAATCAGGGTTTTCTCTTTTTTTCCAAGTCCCATTATCTTTGTATATAAACTCAACTTTATTATTCCTTATTAAAATAGAAATAGCGATTTTCCCAGATTCTTTTCCAATAAAAGCATATTTAATAGAATTAGAAATTAATTCATTAAATATCAAAGACGTTGGCACTAATGACTTAGTACTGATACTTTCTAAATCACAAATAATAGTTGTATCAATTGATTGATTTAGAGAATATGACCGAATTAAGTTTTCCGTTAAAGAATTAATGTAGTCTTTTAAATCAATTTTTGAAAAATTTTCTGTTTGATATATTTTTTCATGAATTTTAGACATAGCGATTACTCTATCTATGGATTCACGAAAAATTACATTTGACTCCTCATGCGTTATTTCTCTTGATTGTAACCTTAGTAAACTTGTAATCACTTGTAAATTATTTTTAACCCTATGATGAATCTCTTTCAACATTATTGTTTTCTCTTTGTTATTATCTTCTAATGTTTCTGTCAATTTAATATATTTATTTTCAGAATGTTTTGAAGTAATAACGAATTGATTGATTAAATATGAAATTAATAAAAATGCAATAGAAAAATTCACTGACAGCGCAATGATATCATTATTATTTAAAAGTTTTACAGTCATTAAATTTTCTCTAATTACAAAACATAAAAAATAGATAATTCCTGCTAAATTAAGAAATGAAATAATCATCCCCCAAATTTTTCCTAATGTAAAAAAAGAAAAAAGTATAATAACTATCATCCACATAGTATCCACAATATGATGTGATTCAATATAGAGGATAAAAGTAAGTTGTGCTAATATTGTTCCCACAACACAGAAAAATATAGCAGGAATAACGTAGGCTCTATATTTTTTTAAACAGTATAACAAAACAAAGACAACTCCTGTGGAAAAAAAAACAGGAAGTACGGAGATTTCACCTAAAATAGACAAAACAACGCCTAAAACAGGCATGAAAACAGCTAAAAACAAACAGACCTTCCAAGTTAAATCATAACGTGCCCTATCATAAAGGTTTGAAAAATCTGTTACTGGTGGTGAAAATATCATATTAATTTAAAATTCAATGAAGTAAAACTACAAAATTATTATTGATATTAGTATTTTCGTGACGAATAAGAATATATCTAATATGAAAAATATTTTAATTAAAAACATTAAAGGCTTAGCAGGAATTTTAGAAGACAATACTAAAGCATTAAGAGGTGAAGAATTGTCTAGGTTAAAACTAATTGAAAATGCCTTTTTAGCCATTGAAGATGGTAAAATATCATATTATGGAGCTATGGATGATATGCAAGGTATTTCAGACTGGAGAAACCTTGAAATCATTGATGCTGAAGGGAAATTTGTTTTACCTGCTTTTTGTGATTCACACACACACTTAGTTTTTGCTAAAAGTAGAGAAGGCGAATTTGTAGATCGAATTAACGGTTTAACTTATGAAGAAATAGGCCAAAAAGGTGGTGGCATATTAAACTCTGCTAGAAAACTGGCCGAAATGAGTGAAGACGAATTGTTTAAAAATGCATTAGAACGCTTAGAATTAGTTAAGTCATTTGGGACAGGTGCCATTGAAATTAAAAGTGGATACGGTTTAAGCATTGAAGCTGAATTAAAAATGTTACGTGTTATAAAACGTTTAAAAAGTGCTTCTGATTTAACCATAAAATCTACCTTTTTAGGAGCCCATTCATTCCCCATTGAATATAAAGACAATAAAGACGGTTATGTTAATTTGGTTATCAATGAAATGCTTCCAAAAATAAAAGGTGAAAACTTAGCAGATTACATTGATGTATTTTGCGAACGTAATTACTTTACTGCAGAACAATTAGAACGTATATTAAAAGCAGGAATTGCAGTTGGACTAAAACCTAAGATTCATGTCAACCAATTCTCAATTATGGGCGGTGTTGGTATTGGAGTTAACAATAAGGCTGTTTCAGTTGATCATTTAGAAGAATTGGGAGATGATGACATAAAAGCATTACAGAATAGTGAAACAATAGCTACTGCATTACCTTCATGTTCTTTCTTTTTAAACATACCTTACTCTCCAGTTAAAAAAATGTTAGATCATAATATTGCTATCGCTTTAGCAACAGACTTTAATCCTGGTTCTACACCAAGTGGAAATATGCAATTTGTAAATTCTTTAGCTTGTGTAAAAATGAAACTTACACCTGAACAAGCCTTAAATGCAACAACTATAAATGGTGCTTATGCTATGGAAGTTAATGATGAATTAGGCTCAATCACAATTGGAAAAAAAGCAAACATTATTATCACAAAAAAAATGTCTTCATTAGCATATATGGCCTACTCTTTTGGAGAAAACTGTGTTGAAAAAGTAATTTGTTTTAAATAAGACGAATGTTTGTTATTTATTTGAGACACATGAGTTTTATACTTTTAAAATCACCATAGAAGACTGACCTATTTTGTTTTTCCATATGGTAAGTAAAGTATTAAAGATAAGGGAGAGGTTAATGTTATTTTGAGATACGAAAAATATATAGAGCACACAATTAAAGCTAAAAAACAAATCAAAATACATAAGAATTTTATTTAGGTAGGCCATACTTCTTACTTGCTATTAACCACTAAGTACTAGAAACCTTTTACTTAGCAATTAGCTTGCTTCTTACTTCATAAAATGTACCTTTGTAAAAAATATAAGTCATGAGCAACAGAACAGAATTAGATAAATTAGGTGAATTTGGATTAATTGATCACATCACTAAGGATTTTAAAAATACACAAGACTCAACTATTTATGGAATAGGAGATGATTGTGCTGTTATTGACGCTGGTGACAAATACACTTTAATCACTACTGATATGTTAGTAGAAGGTGTTCATTTTAATCTTATGTACGCCCCGCTAAAACATTTAGGTTATAAATCTGTTGTCGTTAATTTATCTGACATTTATGCCATGAATGGTGATGCGAATCAAATTACCGTATCCATTGCTATGTCTAATCGTTTTTCTGTAGAAGCCATTGAAGAACTATATAGTGGAATTAGAACCGCTTGTGAATTATACAACGTGGATTTAGTTGGTGGAGATACAACCTCTTCTCAGTCTGGTTTAGTAATTTCTATTACAGCTATTGGAGAAGTTAAAAAAGAAGAAATTGTTTACCGTAAAGGCGCAAAAGAAAACGATTTAATTGTTGTTTCTGGTAACCTAGGAGCTGCTTATATGGGCTTACAAGTTTTAGAAAGAGAGAAAGAGGTATATAAAGAAAACCCTAAAATGCAACCCGAATTAGAAGGTGTTGATTATGTTTTAGAAAGACAATTAAAACCTGAAGCTAGAAAAGATATTATTCACTTTTTAAAAGACATGAGTATCCTTCCTACTTCAATGATTGATGTATCTGATGGTTTAGCTTCTGAATTAATTCACTTATCAAAAGCAAGTGGTTTAGGGATGACTATTTATGACGAAAAATTACCTATTGATCAAGAAACGTTTAATGTAGCCCGTGATTTTAATTTAACACCTGCAACATGTGCTTTAAATGGTGGTGAAGATTATGAATTATTGTTTACTATTTCTCAAGACTATTTTGAAAAACTAAAAGGAAATCAGCACTTTGCTATTATTGGTCATGTGACAGATGAAAACTGTACCGTTAATATTGTTGAAAAAAATGGAACAATTCAGGAATTAAAAGCGCAAGGATTCAATCACTTTACTGTTGAGGAAAACTAAAAATCTATCTTTTTTTCTTTCTTTCGAACGAGAACTTACCTAGCTTAATATTTGTAACTTGATATTTACTGTCCTCAGTAGATTTCTTATAACTCACATCTAAATTGGTGTAGCTATTAGTCAAACTTGTAATTGGTTTATACATATCCACCAATTTAATACCGTTGTCTTTTTCCTCTACCGTAGGATTAGACAGAACTACATCATCATTGAATAATGACTCCTCATTTATTATTGGTGTTACTGAGGTATCCTTATCTATTGGTTTAATTTTTTCAAGAACTATATCATTATTTAAATTAGGTGTTTCTTGAATTATAGGCTGAATGCTATCAATTTTCACTTCGGTATAGTGAGTTAAGTTGTTAACTCCATTTGAATCGTTACTTCTCAAGTTATCCTTTTTTGATTCAACGTTTTTAATTACATCATTATTTGCTAAGTTAAATTCAAACTTATGATTTAAAGTGTCTATTTGTAATGCGAAATCACTTTCCCTTGGCGAATAATCCTCTGAACCATTTGAACCCATATAGTTAAATAGTAGTAAAGCAACAGCGGCAACAGAACTTATCTTTAAAAACAATGGGATAATAGTTCCTTTCCTTTTTAAACCTTCTTTATCATCATAAACTTCAGTTAAATTGGCATTTAATTTAGTAGAAAAAAAGTATGCTTTCTCCTTTTCAAGTTCATATTCAATTATAAACTGATCTAATTCCATTTTCTTTTCTACTGAAATGTCATGCTCTAAATCAGCTATAATGAAATCGTTTACATTATTTAAACATATTTCACCTTTCAAACTATCAAAATGTTTTAACTCCTCCTTTTCAAATGTATTTAAGCTAGTAGAATCAGACAATAGTCTATAATCTAAAACATCATCTTCCAATTCTGACTTAAGGTCCAAGTTAGCATTTAAAAAATCAAATAGCATAGTCTGATCTAATTCATTTAAATTACCTTCTAAGTAGTCTAAGTAAAACCCTTCATAGTTATGTTTTGTGATTTTTTCCATTTTTAATTTTCTAATACCGCTTCTACACTTACTAATATTTGTTTTAATTTTTTTCTAGCTCTAAAAATATAAACTTTGACTTGACTCTCTTTTAAGTTTGTAATTTCTCCTATTTCGGTATAATCATAGCCTTCATAATCTCTTAATAAAATTACCGTTCTTTGTATTTCAGGTAACTGATCTAGTGCGTTATGTAAAGTTTCCTGCAAGTCCATATTTTTAATTGGTCCTTGGTTATGAAATCTGTCTATATGCTCTACATCATCCGTAAATTTTCGTTTTCTAACTGCATCAATCAAGGTATGATTAGCAGTAGTAAACAAATACGACTTTACTTTTTTAGCATCAATGGTATCCCTTTTAACCCAAACTTTAGCAAAACAATCCTGCACAACATCCTTAGAAGCATCAGCATCTTTCAAATGTTTCAATACAAAGCGATATATATTATCAGCATAAGTATCAACAGCAATATTGTATTCTTTTATAGTCACGTTTTTTTCTTAGGTTGTTAATAGGACGCACAACTAATTGTAAAGTTACAGCTAAATTCACTTTTATAAAAATAATGCATAAAAAAGCACCAATGGTTAACCATTGGTGCACCATATAAATTAAACTAGTTACTTAACTCTACTATTTTAGAAACAGTTTCATCATTATCAACCCCTAAACCTTCTTGCTGGTGAAATAATACACCTGCCATATCAAAGACACTAATAATATTTGAATGTGAAAAATCGATTGGTGAAATTTGTTTATACTTAACTGCTAATACATTTGAAAACTCTCTTACATCATCAATAGAACCTTGTAAAAAAATCCATTCTTCAGAATCCATTTCATTTTCAATAGCAAATGCCTTTAATACTTCTGGTGTATCCACTTCTGGATCAATACTCACTAAAACATACCTTACCTCTTTTGAATCCACTTTTTTGCTAATATTTCTCATATCCGCAACTAATCTAGGACAAGCGGCTTGGCAAGAGGTATAAACCATTACCATCACTAAAACTTCTCCTTTTAAATCTTTTAATTCAATAGTTTCATTGTTTTGTGTTTCCCATTTTGATGTTAAATTAAATATAGATGCCGATTCAATTTTACCTTCATCTGCTAATACTTTGGAATATTTATCTTTAAGCTGTAAGTCCATTTTACAAATTGGACAACCTCTATTATCAGAGTAGGTTTTTCCTTCTTCACAATCCATAGGACATTGATAAACCTGTTCAGTTGATTGAATATTTTCCGAACAAGAGTTCATTAGAAATGAAAAAATAAATAAAACTACTCCTATTAACGTTATTCTACTAAATATTGATTTCATAAGTAATGTTTTATTTTTTTATACTCTTTGCACATCTAAACCCTAATGTTTGAATATTATAATTAGCTTTTATAGACCCTCTGAAAGCATATCTCATAAAAGCAGCATAATCCATTAAATTTGATGCATTAATTGATGCACTCCCACAAAATATATTTTTTTCAGTATCCACATCTTGTCTTGATTCTCCAGAGATTAAAACCGAGTTAAAATCACTCGTCCATTCCCAAACTAAACCATGCATATCATAAATACCGTAATAGTTTTTAAATTTTTTACCTACTTTATTTTTATAGGTTTTAGGTAGTTCATAACTTTCAATAATACGACTATTAAATACACTATCGGTTTGTGCGTTTGGTTCTTTCTCACTTGCCATAGCTGCATACTCCCATTCGTCCATAGACGGTAACCGCTTACCTTGACAAGCACAGTAATCTTTTGCGGCGTACCAAGACACATTTGTAATTGCACTATTTTTATTCATCTCTGGTCCTAATATTGTGTCGTTTTCCCATTTTCTTAAATAAGATTCATTAGCAAATAATCTCAACACTTTTGATTTTTTCCATTTAGCTCTCTTTTTAACAAAATCTAAATATTGTTGATTAGTAACAGGATAAACATCTAACATAAAGTCTGGAACATAAACACCTAAAGAATCAGAACCATAAAGGGGGACAAAAGCCCCCCTTTTAATTTTTTTCATAGCTGTAGATTCTTGAGTAGTTCCTATGAAGGAAAATAGTAATACAGCTATAGATAAATATATTTTAATCATTCTTAGTGACTAGATTTTACTCGCATAATATCAGTAGGAGTAACTTCAGTACCGTTGTTATCCCAAGAGTTATAAATATAGGTTAAAACATTTGCAGCTTCTTCATCTGTCAAGGTTTGAGCAGTCATTACCGAATTGTATTTTTCACCGTTTACAGTAATCTCTCCTGTTTTACCGTGCAAAATAATTCCAATTGCTCTATCCACATCAGTATTTAAATAATCAGATTTTGCTAAAGGAGGAAATGCTCCTGCAATACCCTGACCTTCACCCTGGTGACAAGCAAAACATGTTTGAGAATAAATTTGTTTTCCTAACTCTATCCTTTCAGTTTTTGATGTTGCAACTGCTGCTTCAGGAGCATCATCTGTAGTAACTATTTTACCACCTTCAGGGTTGTAAATACCTTCCACTTGCTTTCCTGAATATAACCTTTTGTTTTCTTCTCCTTCAACTTTTAACATTCCTAACGCACCTTTGTTAAATGCTCTAAAAATACAGTGATCAACAATAATAAATGTACCTGGTACATCTACTTTGAATTCAACCATTGCTGCTCCACCTGCTGGAATCAATGTTGTTTGAACATTCTCATTGACCATATCTCCACCTTCAACATTTACTTTATCAAAAATTTCTCCAATAACATGGAAAGAAGACACTAAATTTGGTCCACCATTACCAACATATAAACGTACAGTTTCGCCAACTTTTGCTTGTAATGCATTATCTCCCGTTAAAGCACCAACTTTTCCGTTAAACACAACATAATCAGCATCTTCATCAACCGCTTTTTGCATATCAAATGGCTGTAATCCTGGATCACCATTTTCTCCTTTAGTATAAAAATCACCTTGCATTACATAGTATTCTCTATCTACAACAGGGAGCCCTCCTTCTGGTTCAACTAATATTAAACCATACATTCCGTTAGCAATATGCATTCCTACAGGTGCAGTAGCACAATGGTAAACATATAAACCTGGGTTTAACGTTTTAAATGAAAAGGTAACCTCATGACCTGGCGCAACAAATGAAGATGCTGCTCCTCCACCTGCTCCAGTTACAGCATGCAAATCGATATTATGTGGTAATTTATTGTCTGGGTGGTTTTTTAAAGTAAACTCTACTTCATCACCTACTCTTGTTCTAATAAAAGAGCCTGGAACAGAACCTCCAAAAGTCCAATATACATATTTTACACCGTCAGTCATAGTTCCTTCTTGTTCAAGAATTTCCATGTCAACGATTAATTTTTTTGCAGCTCTATTTCCCACTGATGCTGGCACCATAGGTGGAGATGTTAATTCTGCTTTCATTTCTCCTTGAACTTCAATAGTTGCTGGATCAACTGATACCATAGCTGTTTTTGTATCAGCTGTTTCTTGAGCACAAGCCATAAGTGTTACTAGTCCTAAGACTGCAAAAGCTTTACTTGTTACGTTAAAACGGTTATTTTTCATTTTGTGTATTTTTCAAATTATTACGACACAAACCTATGACAAACCCATGACAAACCAATTGACTCAAGTCAATAGTAAAAATGACTTATATCACCTCTTAAAAAATCATTACTCATTAATATATAACTCTTTTAGGTAAACCTTTGTACCAAATAAATATAATTGAAAAATTATGAAAACAATTTTAAAAAAAACAATAACCATAGCTACTATGACTTTAGTACTAGGTACAACTTATGCACAATTAAAAATATCTGGTGAAATTAGACCAAGATTTGAATACAGACATGGTTATAAAGCTTTATCTGATTCAGCTGCAAATCATGCAGCATCTATAAACCAAAGAACACGTTTAAATTTTGATTACAAACAAGATCAATTGACTTTCAGAGTTATATTACAAGATGTTAGAACTTGGGGTAACCAACCACAATTGGTTGGAAATGAAAATTTTGGAATTTCAATTCATGAAGCATGGGGAGAAGCATCTTCTAAAGATAATACCCATAAATTAAAATTTGGACGTCAAGAATTAGTATATGATGACCACAGAATTTTAGGATCAGTTGGTTGGGCACAACAAGCAAGAAGTCATGATGCTTTACTTTATAAATATGGAAGAACTAAATTTAAATTTCATGCTGGTTTAGCTTACAATCAAAGTAAAGCATCATTAAATTCTACAAGTTATTTACAACCTAAAAGTTATAAATCTATGCAGTACATATGGGCTAATTATGCAGCCACATCAGATTTAAAAATTAGTTTGTTAGCTATGAGTATTGGACAACAAGTTACTTATAAAGATATAAACGAACAAGTCACCCATTTTCATGATAATTATACGTTAACATCAGGAACAAGAATCACTTATAACAAAAAAAAATTAGGAATTGATTTTAGTGGATATTACCAAACGGGAGCAACTGCACAAGAAGTTGCTAGATCGGTATCGGCTTACAATTTAAATGTTACTATTTCCTATAAAATAACTGATAAAATTAAAACAACTTTAGGTTATGCTATATTATCAGGCAATAATAAAACAGATACAACTTCAAATTATAGTGAAACAGAACATTCATTTAATCCTTACTTTGGCACAAACCATAAATTTAACGGATTCATGGATTATTTTTATGTAGGTAATCATGATGGAAGTATTGGATTAAATGATGCTTTTTTGAAAGTAGATTATAAACATGAAAAATTTACTACCGGTATAACTGGTCATGCTTTTTTAGCAAATGCATCTATCTTAGATGAAAAAGAAAAAGTAGCTACCGGAGAAATCAAAGCAATGAATTCTTATTTAGGAACTGAAATTGATATTTATGGCGCTTTCAAATTAACACCAGGTACTATGTGTAAAGTTGGGTATTCTCAAATGTTTGGCACTACAAGTATGGAAGCTGTAAAAGGTGGAGATTTGCGAGAAGTTTCTAACTGGGCTTATATCATGATTATCATAAAACCAACTCTATTTCACCAAAATAATAAATGATTTTATGTTTAGTTAGTTAGGCTGTCTCTGTAATAGAGGCAGTTTTTTCGTTTTAAAAAAATAATTAAAACTAAATACTATTTAATTACCAACGAATTTTGGAGAAACACTTATCTTTGTCGTATTAAAATTTTGAATGAATGTCAGAAAAAGTTAGAGTAAGATTTGCACCTAGTCCAACAGGACCTTTGCATATGGGAGGCGTAAGAACTGCCTTATATAATTATTTATTCGCCAAAAAAAATGGTGGTGATTTTATATTAAGAATTGAAGATACAGATGAAAAACGTTTTGTGCCTGGTGCTCAAAACTATATCGTTGAGGCTTTAAAATGGTGTGGAATTGAACCTAATGAAGGTGCTGGATATGGCGGAGAACACGGTCCATACATTCAATCGGAGCGTAAAGAAATGTACAGACCGTATGTTATGGAATTGATTGAAAAAGGACATGCATATATGGCTTTTGATACCTCAGAAGATTTAACTAGAATGCGTGAACAAGCTATAGAAATGGGATTACCTAACTGGCAATACAATGCTGTTACGCGTAGTTCAATGAAAAATTCAATGTCTTTAAGTAAAGAAGAGGTTGAAAAACGATTAGCTAATAATGAACCTTATACGGTTCGTATGAAAATGCCACGTAATGTGGACATTAAATTAGAAGACGAAATTAGAGGTTGGGTCACTGTGAATACAAATAACTTAGATGATAAGGTTTTATTTAAAGAAACAGGAATGCCAACGTATCACTTAGCAAATATTGTGGATGATCACTTAATGAAAATTACACACGTAATTAGAGGTGAAGAATGGTTACCATCTGCACCTTTACATGCTTTACTATATGATGCATTTGGTTGGGATAGACCAAAATTTGCTCACTTACCTTTAATTTTAAGACCTGACGGTAAAGGAAAATTAAGTAAGCGTGATGGTGATAAATTAGGTTTCCCTGTTTTTCCAATTGATTGGTTAAGTGCTGAAGGAGAAAAATACAGTGGATACAAAGAAGATGGTTATTTCCATGATGCTTTTATCAACATGTTAGTGTTGTTAGGTTGGAATCCAGGTGATAACAGCGAATTATTTTCTTTAGAAGATTTAGTTAAAATATTTACATTAGAAAGAGTTGGTAAATCTGGTGCAAGATTTGATCCGGACAAAACAAAATGGTTTAATCAACAATATTTACGTTCTAAATCTAATGATGAATTGGCTGATTTATTAATGCCTATCATCAAAGAAAGAAAAATTGAAGCTTGTAAAGAATACGTTTCTGACGTGGCAGGATTAATGAAAGAACGTGCTACTTTTATACAAGATATTTTAGCAGATGGAGATTATTTTTTCAATGACATTACTGAATATGATGCAAAAACTGTTCGTAAAAAATGGAAAGATGATACAGCCGGTTTAATGAAGGAATTAACAGCTGTTTTAGAAGGTGTAGAAGACTTTACTACTGAAAATATAGAAACTGCTTTTACTGGGTATTTAAACGATAACGAATACGGATTTGGTAAAATTGGTCCTGGTTTTAGATTACTCGTTACAGGTAAAGGAATGGGGCCATCAATGTTTGAAATTTGTTCAGTATTAAGTAAAGACTATGTTATTCCTAGAATGAAAGACGGAATTGATAAAGTAATTGCCCTTAAAACTCAATAATTAACTATAAACACCAACTGCTATTTAAAATAGTAGTTGGTGTTTAAATTTTTTAATAATATGCATATAGTAGAAGTAGAAGGAATTCAATGTTTTTCATACCACGGATGTATGACTGAAGAATCTGTTTTGGGCGGGAAGTACATTGTAGATGTTAGTTTAAAAACTGATTTTAGCAAGGCTGCAGCAACAGATGAATTAATTGATACAATTGATTATGTCAGAGTAAAAGAAATTGTAGAAGAAGAAATGGCTATTCGTTCTAAATTAATAGAACATGTTGGTCAAAGAATTGTAAATAAATTCAAAGCAGAATTCAAAACATTAATTACGGCTAGAGTAAAAGTTAGAAAATTGAATCCTCCAATTCAAGGTTATGTTAAAGAAGTAGCAATTATTATTGAAGAGTAATTTTTTTACTTTTTTGCTAATAAAAATTACTTTTCTAACAAAAAATATACTATATTTGCGCACCCAATAGGGTAAATGGTCACGTGGCCGAGTGGCTAGGCAGAAGTCTGCAACACTTTGTACGGCGGTTCGAATCCGTCCGTGACCTCACTTTAAAAACCTCAATCACTGATTGAGGTTTTTTTTATACCTAAATTGTGATACTATAAGTTCAATACCAAATAAAAATATATAATTATGAATTCACCTGAAATATTAGAACAACTAGAAGAGTTACATTCAGATTTTTCGCTTGAAAACATAAAGGTAGTTAGAAAGTTAGTGGATAATTATATAACTGAATATTCAAAAGACGACACAGATAACTATCTAAGTACGGAAAAAATAGGTCTTATTTTAGAAAATACTAAACACTTAAAAGAATTACCAACCAAATTTGATATTGAAACGGATACCTTTTTCTTTAGAAAACAATATGCTAAACATGTGAGTCAAATTTGTATGCACATCAGGGTTGCTTATAAAAACTTTAAGTAAGTCATTATTTATAATTGAACCATTAGATTTAAACTAAAAATTCAGTACTAATAACATTATTCAATAACTTTTTAAATTTACCAAGTGAAGTATTTACAGTAATAACTGTTCTATGTTTTCAAAACTGCATTTGTAGTAATGACATATACTTTTCCTGTTTTGACTATCCTATTGGTCATTAGTATTTCTATTTTTGGAAAGTTAATTATTAATATAGTTAATAATCAAACCCAAAGTACACATTTAATAATATGAATTTGGTAACCTAATTATTATCAAGTAAATTTGACTATTCTAACGGAGTTGAATAACATATTCATTTTATAAAATATAAAAATGCCAAAATTTTTCAATAAGAAATATATACTATTTTTAATATTATGTTGCCTATTAAGTAATGCTTATACTCAAGATAAAAAAGTAGATTCAAAACTATATTTAGAGCTTGGCAATACGCATTATGACAAATACCAATTTGTTAAAAGTGTTTTTTATTTTAAAAAAGCATTAACCCTAAGTGAAAACCCAAAAGATAGTGCTATCGCACTTCGTGACATTGGAGCTTCCTATGCTGGTTTAAACATTAATCAAGAGGCATTAAAATATAGCACAGATGGATTAATATTGGCAGAGCGAAATAAATTAGTACTTCTAATTCCTGAAATTTTAATAAACTTAGGACAAATTAAATATACTTTAAATGATTATGATGGAGCCTTAGAATCTTATTTGGAAGCGCTTACTATTCTCAATAAGGAAAAAAAAGAATCACCAACACTAAAAGCTTTTGTATTAAATAATATAGGAATAGCATATAGTGACCAAAATAAAAATGATTTAGCGATATCCTATCTTAATAAATCCCTACTTCTTAAAAATAAATTAAGTGACAATCAAATAGTAAGAGCATATAATAATTTGGCTTCTATTTTAAATACAGCAGGCAAACCCAATTTAGCTTTAATAGAATTAGAAAAAGCACTATTATATTGTAACAATGATTCTTTACATGGCGTAATATATGTATATGCTACATTTTCAGAAATTTATATTACTAAAAAAGAATACTCCAAAGCTCTTACTTATGCACATAATAGTTTAAAAAAAGCTAAGGAGTTTAATGATGATGTTGCAGCTTATAAAGTGCGTGAGATACTTTCAAACATCTACGAAAAATTAGGAGACCACAAACAAGCTGTTGTTTATTATAAAAAACATCTTACAGATTATAAAAATAGATTTAATGAACAAAGTGCGCAACAGAAAGCTTTCTATGAGATAAATAAAAAAGAAAATGATATTCAGTTATTAAAAGCCGAAAAATTATTGAATCTAAAAAAAATAACGAACAAGAATAGATTGCTTTTAGTCAGTTTATGTTTCATTATAGTATTAACCGTTGGAGCTATTATAGTACTTAGAGCTTATAAAAATATAAAACGCGCTCATACTGATTTGGTGAAAGTAAATTTGGATATTGTCTTGTTGGAAAAAAATAGCAATATAGCTAAAACAACTAAATATAATTCATCTGCACTGGATGAAGATAAGAAAAATAGAATTCTTACAGAGCTAAATGAGCTGTTCACAACAGAGAAAATATTTTTAAAACCCGACTTAACCATAACAGAGGTTGCTGATAAAATAGAAACTAACAAACGATATTTATCGCAAGTTATTAATGAAAAAGTCAACAAAAATTTCAATACTTATTTAAATGAAGCTAGAGTAAATGAAGCTAGAAAATTGCTCACTCAAAAAGAATATTGGAATTATACCATTGAAAGTATTGCCTATAAAGTAGGTTTCAATTCTAAGTCATCTTTTAACCTAGCTTTTAAAAAAACAACAGGAATCACACCTTCCTTCTTTTTAAATACCCTAAAAAAAGGATAGGTATGGCGTATTAAATCGGAAATCAATACATACTACTTATTTTTCATAAAACTATGTGTTTACTGTATGTTTGATATATGAAATAAGAAATGACCACTTATCATACATGTTTAATTTTAAGATAGTCTACTTATAGCGTAATATTGCATCATAACAGTTTCAAAAACACTTTATATTATGAGAAAAATTACCTTAACATTATTTATGGCAGTGGGTTGTTATTTACAAACCGAAGCGCAAACCACATTAATTAATCGGTCGGATTTAGGCCCCTTTAATGCCAGACAACGTTCTATCTCTTTGCAAATAGATTATACAGATCCTAATCGTTGGTACTTGGGAACCGAAGGCGGTGGTTTATGGATTAGTTCAAATGCAGGAAATGATTGGAATAAATTAGATCCAAGTAATAAGTTGGGAACTAAAGTTATTGATATCGCCCAAGATTTTGATGATCCAAATGTAATAGTATATGCTGCTCCAATAAAATCCAATATGCATGATTATAATTTTCCAAATCCTGGATTATATAAATCTACAGATAACGGGGTAAGTTTTACTCAATTAACAGCTGCTACCAATTCTGTAATTACAGAATTCACACCCCATGATTTACAAATAGTAAATTCTAAAACGTTCTTACAAACTACTTCTGGTATATATAAAATAGCGAATGACGGTACCCCAATAGAAATATACAATTCGCCATCAAAAACAGTTCAGCGAATGGAAGTATTAAAAGAAAACAATACCACTGAACATATTTTATATACAGAAAATAAAAACACCATATATAAAGGTACAGATACTGGAGGTTTTACTGCCGTATTAACCAATCCTAGCGCAGCAGGAATTGACATAGGATTCTCTCTATCCAATCCAAGTATAGTATATGCAGTAATTGCCTTAAACGGCACATATGGACCAGGAGCTAGACAGATACATAAAAGTACTAATTACGGTGCTACATGGACCATAATTTATGATAGACCAGCAGGAACAGATTTTTGTCCGACAACAGATATTGTTTGGAATTATGATGATTTTAATGGCTTATGGGTAGATGACAATGATCCGAACAAATTAATTATTACTTCTACTGATATGGCCTATTCTGGTGATGGAGGCCTAAATTGGTTTTATTATAAACAAGGTGGTAGTACAGATGAAAGAGCAAGTATAGGTGATTTTTGGCCACAATCGTTTCAACGTAATCCTATTAATGGTAAATTGGTATTAGGTAGTGATCAAGGCTTAGCAGAAGGAACTGATGCAGGAATATTCGATTTTACCGGGGGAAGTGTAGAGGCTACTTATGGAGTTCATTTTATTGATAAAACCAATAGTGTAAATGCTTTTACAGCTTATGTAGGCAGTTATATCGGGGATACTGGAAATGATTTTGTTATTGCAGGTCAAGATAGAGGTGCATGGCTTTCTAAAAACGGAACATTAAAATTTGTTGGAGGAGCGGATGTATATAATTTAATAGCTACGGATAATCACATTCATACATTCAATAAACATGGTTCACATTTGTTAGAAAACTATACACAATCTGGGGTACTTGTTTCAGATGTTCTTTTTAACGACACTCATGTTGACACTTATAATACAGGGAATCAAGCTGGACAAGCAGAAAATGTGGTTTATTATGCAAATGATTATCCGCATGACGTTACCAATGAGCATTACTTACTAAAAGCTATTGGACCTAATTATGATTCTTTTTCTATAGTATACCAAACTAGCACAAAAATTAAAAGTGTGGCAACCCACCCAACCTCTGGTAACACATATTTATTAGAGGGTAGCACTATTAAACGTATAAATAATGCAACAGGCGTGGCTACTACATTAGTTACAGGAGCATTTGTTTCTGAAATTGAAATTGATATGGGTAATGAAAATATAATATATGGATTTTCAACTTCCGGAACTCTTTATAAATTTGATTTAACTACTGGGACAAAAATCGATATATCAGGGACAAAAAACTTTGTATCTCCCTTAGGAACATCAGCAACAATAGAACATCTTTCATTTGTAGCCCTAAATGAAAATTTAATGTATTTAGGTACTGATTACGGCGTATTTTCTAGCATAGATATGGGACAGAATTGGTTAAAAGAGACCTCTTTTCCAGAGGTAATGGTATTTGATATTGATATTAGAACTTCAGATCATAGGTTATATGCTTTTACTTATGGTATGGGGGCAATTGCTATGCATATAGATCCTACAATTTTAAGTATTAAAGATCAAACAGGAATAGCTAATCCGAATGATTTTAATTTTACAATGTATCCTAATCCTAGTATTGATCAATTAAATATTAGTAGTGAAAATTGGAAAGGCAATACAGTTACTGTTTCTATTTTCACAGTAGATGGAAAAATACTAAAAGAATATACTAAAAATAGAAATGAATTTGATAGAAATAATTCTTTTTCTGTAGCTGTTAATGAATTAGCAACTGGTAGCTATTTACTACAAGTAAAAGATGAAAAGTCCGCATTAATAAAACCTTTTGTTAAAAAATAGTCTTACGGAATAGGAAACTAAAAACAATGTTGGATAAAATCCATCTATATTGGTTTACAATGAATCAATTAAATTTTTAATGCAAGAGAAAGACCTTTGATTATTCAAAGGTCTTTTTTTGTATCATTTGAACATAATTATCTACTAAATTAGTAATTATACCAAGAATAAAATGAATTATATAGTTAACTTAACATTTATTCAAAAAAGTAAATTTCAAAAAAAATACTTGGGAGAAAATAAACAAATAGTTTAGTAATTGAATATCATTTACTTCATATTATCCTTAATAAATACATTAACGTTAACTTGAAAAATGATAATTGTAACAAAAATTTACATTAATTATGAAAAAAATATACTACACAATATTCTATATTGATCCATTTAGCTTCATTATTTGAAAGCTTAATATCTACAATGGTATTAAACATGAGTTTAAATAGGTTATTAATAAGTATCTTTATCATACTCAATACTTATTTAGAATAAGTAAACTGTCAAAAATATTTTTTTATCAATTATTGCAAAATATTAATCGATCAATAAAAGAAATGAAAGAGATTAATAACCTTTTTGGTATAAAAAACTAAATAAATCATATATTCCAAATGAAAGCTTCAATCCGTAGAACATATGGTTTACCCAACCAAATAAAGGTGGAGGACATAAAAACACCTATTCCAAAAAATAATGAAGTGTTAATTAGAGTTTATGCCACAACCGTTAATAGAACAGATTGTGCAAACCTAACTGCCAAACCTTTTATTATGCGCTTTGTACTTGGATTATTAAAACCAAGAAAACCTATATTGGGGACAGATTTTGCAGGAGAAATAATAACCGTTGGAAAAAATGTAACCTCTTTTAATTTTGGAGACAAGGTATTTGGTTTTAAAGACACCGGTTCTGAATCTCAAGCCGAATATGTAACAACTACAGTAGAACATATATTTCCTATTCCTAAAAACATAAACTACAAGCAAGCCGCAGCTAGTTTAGAAGGCGCACATTATGCCTACTCTTTTATAAATAAAGTAACAATAAAAACAGGCCACCACATTTTTATTAATGGTGCTACTGGTGGTATTGGTTCAGCTTTACTTCAATTTGTAAACCAATATGATGTTACAATAACAGCTACCAGTAACCCGAAAAATAGTCAGTTAATAAAATCTTTAGGTGCTGATAAAATTATTGATTACACCAAAGAAGACTTCACCAAAAGTAATGATACCTATGATTTTATTTTTGATACTGTTGGTAAAAGTACTTTTGGAAAATGTAAATCAATTTTAAAAAAGAAAGGCGTTTACATTTCTTCAGAATTAGGACCCTATTCGCAAAATATTTTTTATCCACTACTCACTTTAATTACTTCAAAAAAAGTAATTTTCCCTATTCCTTTTAGCCAAAAAAAAACAATACCTTATATTAGTAATCAATTGGAGAATCAAAATTTTAAACCGGTCATTGATTGTGAATATCTATTAGACGATATTTCCAAGGCTTATGAATATGTCATAAAAGGGCAAAAAACAGGAAATGTTTTAATAACTTTGGACGACAATATAAATGAGTCATAATTAAAATTATTACCTCTATATTTCCAAATTTATGTCAACTAAAACAAGTATTACCATAGGAATTTTAGCTCATGTAGATGCAGGTAAAACCTCAATTACCGAAAGTTTATTACACCACTCAGGTGCAACTACAGCTTTAGGTAGTGTAGATAAAGGTTCGGCTATTACGGATGGCTTATCTATGGAAAAAAGTAGAGGTATTTCTATTAAATCATCTTCTGTTGATTTTAAGTGGAACAATTGTACATTCCAGTTGGTTGATACACCTGGACATATTGATTTTGCAGCTGAAGTAGATAGATCCCTTTTTATATTAGATGCTGTTATACTTGTAGTTTCTGCAAAAGAAGGAGTTCAAGCTCACACTTTTAATTTATGGGAAAGTTTGATAGAACGTAAATTGCCTGTTCTCATTTTTTTTAATAAAATAGATAGAGCTGGTGTAGATGTAGAATACTTGTTTTCTGAGTTTGAAAAAGATTTAGGAGCAAAACTTTTTGCTTTAAACTATCCAGATGTGTCAGATCCTGATCACCCAAAATTAGTGTCTTTTACAAATTGTGGCAATCATATAAATTCTAAGATTATTGATAAGTCAATGGAAAATCTAGCAGAATGTAATGAACCTTTTTTAGAACAGTATTTAGAAGGTGAAACGTCTGATTTAACGCAAATTTTAGAAAAAGGAAAAGAAAGTATAAAAAGACAATCGCTTTATGGTGCCCTTTTTGGCAGTGCTAAATTAGGTTTGGGTATTGAAGACTTATTAAACAGTATTTCAACACTAACACCTAAACCAAAAAATTACGTTTCAACTCCAGCAGCAAAAGTTTTTAACGTTAATTTTCATGATAAGAAAGGTAAATTAGCTTATATCAAATCTTATGGTGGTATTCTAAAGAATAAAGCTACTATTCGATCTCAACACCTAAATAAAGACATTAAAATTAATCAAATGTTTAAACCACATCTTGGTGATTTAGTTCAAGTGTCTGAATTACATCCTGGTGAGATTGGTATTATTACCACATCTGGTAATATCCGTTCTGGAGATATTTTAGGTTCTGAAAACTTAACTGATAACTATTCTAAAATTAGTGAAGCTGTACTTGGTGTACAAGTTATAGCAAAGGACGATAAAAATTATCAAAAGCTAGGTGAAGCTCTAGATATACTTAATATGGAAGATCCCATCTTAGATTTTAAATGGTTTAAAGAAGAAAAAGAATTTCATTTAAAAATTTTAGGTCCTATTCAAACAGAAGTACTGAAAGAAAATTTAATTCAAAGATGGAATATTGAAGCTGAATTCCAAAAACCTAAAGTCATTTATAAAGAAACGCCTTCAACATCAGCTGAAGGTTATGTTCGCTATTGGATGCCAAAACCATGTTGGGCAATTATGACATTTTTAATAGAACCAGCTCCATTAGGAAGTGGTGTTTCTTTTACCACAAATGTAAGAACAAGTGATATTAGTAACAAATATATTAATGAGGTGAAACGAGCTATTCCATGGTCTTTAAAACAAGGTGTTCATGGTTATGAAGTCACTGATTTGTCTATTACATTAATAGAAGGTTCTGAACATACTGCACATTCAAACCCTGGAGATTTTTTATTGGCTACACCAATGGGTGTACTTAAAGGATTAGTAAATTCCGGAACAGACCTTTTAGAACCCATGTATGCTTTTGAAATCAAAGCTAATCAAAATGTATTAGGTCCTATTTCTAGTGATTTAAATCAAATGAGTGCCCAAATAGATGCACCCGTTTTTGAAAATGATTTTTTCACTATGAATGGAAGAGTTCCGGTAGCTTCAGCTATGGATTATTCCATAAAATTTAATGCCTCTACATCTGGAAAAGGGCGTCTTAAACTGACATTAGATGGTTATAAAAAAACCAACACTACAGATGATAAAATAAGAAAATACAAAGGTGTTTCACCTTTAGATGAATCACAATGGATATTACATATGCGCGGTGCTTTTAAAGCAGATGAACGATAATAAAATTTTTTATATTTCATTACTACCATTGAGATAGTAATGAAATATAAATAGGATTTAAATTTTATAAACACCTTTATTAATCAACTCAAAAATTATTTTAGCCTCCATTTTTGCGTCATCCAAACCTCTATGCAATTCAATTTTTTTTGTTTCTGGAAACAGTACATTCCACGCTTCTTGTGCAGATGGCCATTTTCCAAAACCGCCACTTTTATGAGGTAAATTAAAAAATTCTGCACTTTCTTTCATAGGATCTTTAATTGCTTTCCCTAAATTAAAACCTCTACTCTTTAAAAAGTCTACATCAAAAGCTCTATTCCAAGCACAAATTTTTCCTAAATGAGTATCAAAAATTTCTTGAATAGTATCAAAATGAAATGCTAAAGGTTCAGCATGTCTTACATCATTATGAGACATAAATCCATTTTCAAAAATCCATGCATTATGATGCTTAGCGGACAGATGAGTTTCTTTTAATTGAATATCCAATAAATCAGTAATTTCTCCAGACTTTAAATCTAATTGAACTATACCTAATTCTAATATACAATCCGCCTTATGATTAAAACCAGTAGTTTCAATATCAATAACTAATAAACTATTAGATTCCACACGCAATTTTATTTACTCTGTTTTGGTGTCTTCCACCTTCAAATTCTGTTGTAAAAAATGTTTCAACCATTTCTAACGCTAATTCTTCAGAAATAAAACGAGCTGGTAAAGCTAAAACATTAGCATCATTATGTAAACGAGATAATTCAGCAATTTCATTCGTCCAACATAATGCGGATCTAACGGCTTGATGTTTATTAACAGTCATGTTAATTCCATTACCAGAACCACAAATCACAATCCCTTTACATTTATTTTCAGTTACATACTCAGCTACCGGGTGAGCATAATCAGGATAATCAATACTATCTGTAGAATGACAGCCATAATCCTTTAGTTCATATCCTTTCTTTGATAATAATTCAATAACTTTAAGCTTTAAATCATATCCTGCATGATCACATCCAATTGGAATAATAGTTTTCATAATTTGTTGTTTTTACAAAGATAATTTATCTATTTTTAATGTGAATAAGTACTGTTAATAAATATTAGTAAGTTTATTAACAATTATGATTACATACTTAATATTAGACTATTAGATTCAAAAGATATTATATATATTTTGTTAATTAAAGTGTTTAAAACCTGTTAAGCGATAGTAGATAAAAAGGATAACTTTGTGTAGGAATTATGAAAGATAATTTTGTATGGAAATAATTTTTAAATAAACAGTGTTCATAAGTAAACTTTTTTCAAGGCAGTTCTTAACCAAAATTAACACCACTTTTAATTATTTTTGTAAACACAATACTTATAAACATAATTGTTAATAAGTACACTTAACAACTGAAAACCAATAGAATTTAACTGTTTAAATTGTTAATTACCTATTGAAAAAATGTTACATTTATAAAAAACAAATTTTATCGTAAAACTTTTACACATATCAACAGCCCTAATAATAATAATAATTTCTTCTTTTTTAAAAAAAGGTTATTCATTATATATAATATACATATTTCTCTTTTTTGGATTTTCTGGTCAAGTTTCAGGTCAAGATATAAATCCGAATGGTCCTAATATATTTTATCATTCAAATGGAAAAGTAGCCAGTAAAGGAAATTTTAAAAATGGTTTACCTCAAGGTGTTTGGAAATCCTATTCTGAAAATGGTATTTTAATTTCACAAGGCAAAAAATCACTAGGCCTTTCTGATAGTATTTGGAAGTTTTATAACACTAAAGGTTCTATTAAAAATTCAATTACATTTTACAACGATAAAAAAAATGGTTGCGCCATTTACTTTGATACCTTAGGTAAAACTGTTAGAGAACTATTTTATATTGATAATGTAATTCAAAATGAACAAATAGAATACTTTGAATCTGGTAAAATAAAAAGTATTACAAATTTTAAAGATGGAAAGAAAATAGCTGAGGCATTTGAATTTGATGAAAACGGAGCGGTAATTACTGAATTAATTTATGATGACGGATTTTTAAAATCTAAACAAGAACTGAATAGATTTAACTCGGTCGGTGAAAAAATAGGATATTGGCGTGACTATCATAGTAATGGTGCTTTAAAATCAGAAAGTAATTTTGTAAATGGTGTAAAAAAAGGAATTAGTAAAACATATAATTTAAAAGGAAAAATTGAATCAATTAAAAATTATTTCGCTGATTCTTTAAATGGAGGTCAAGATATTGAATTAATAAAATTATATAAAGCGTATTATCCAAATTCATATAAAGAAAAATTAGTTGGAGGCTTTTTTAATAATATGAAGCAAGGTATGTTTCGTGAATATGACACGTTAGGGAACGTTGTGAACGGTTTTATTTATAAAAATGATACAATCATAGCAGAGGGGGTAATTTTGAATGATGGAACGTATGATAAGAAATGGAAAACTAATTTTCCATCTGGTAAAATTCAATCGGAAGGAAATTACGAAAAAGGGTCTAAAAATGGGGTTTGGATTTTTTATTATGAAAATGGGAAAATTCAACAAAAGGGTAAATATAAAAATCAAATTCCTTCAGGTGAATGGAAATGGTTTTATCCAAATGGAGCAATCAAACGAGTTGAATATTATAGAAAAGGAAAATTAGAAGGTTCACAAATTGAATATGACAGGTTAGGAAATGAATTAACTAATGGTGAGTATTATAATGGTTTAAGGGAAGGATCTTGGTTTTATCATGTTGGAGATTATAAAGAAGTGGGTGAATTTACCGTTGGTTTTAAGATAAATATTTGGAAGCATTATTACAAAAGTGGAAAATTGGCTTTTATCGGTGAATTTGATGAAGGTCAACCAAAGGGTAAACATGTATATTATCACGAAAATGGTGTAAAAAGTTTAATAGGAAAATATTTGGCTGGAGAAAAAAATGGAACATGGAAAGAATTTAATGAAACAGGTGAATTAATAGAATATTTGAGATATAAAAGAGGTAAATTATTATCAATTAATGGTAAAAAAATAAAAGTAATTTCTAATGAATAATTACATACAAAAAAATCAATCAATCAATACAGGTTTGGTATCATCTTATATAAAAATAAGTTGGTTGCTTATTCCTATTCTCATTTTTCAATTGATTAATCATTATTTTGGAACTAATCAACTTGTAAATTTTCAGTTAGTAATAACAGCTTATATTTTAATTGGGTTATTACTACTTCAAGTAGTAAAAAAGTCTAAATTTATAAATACTAATTTTTATACTATTCAAGCTGTTTTTTTGATAATTATCATTATAATTGAATTTATTTGGTACTATAATACACAGGAAATTAGGTCATTAATAAGTTTAATATTAGCAACTACAATTACGGGAGTTGCTTTAATTAAACCAAAAGATAGTATTATATTTTTTAGCATAACTACAGTTTTATTAATTATTATTAATTTAATTATTGGAGATAATGTATTTATTAATCTACATTATTTTTTAATTTCTGCAACGTTTATCATAGGCTTTAATTTTTGGAGAGAAAATTTATATAATTTGTTAGAGTTATCTCAAACGTCCTATAAAAATATTTTTTCTGATACTCAATCTTTAATATTTGTTATCGATAAAAACACTTATGATATAATTGAATTAAATACAATAGCTCAACTGTATATTAGTAAAGAAAAAATAGTAGAACAAAATATAGTTAACGTTTTTAATTCAGATAAAGTATTGTTAACTCAAAAGCTAAATTCATTAAAACGTGATATAACTGATTTACAATTTGAAACTGATTTTGATTTTAATGATAGTAATTATATTCCAAAATATTTTTCTATAAAATCATCTACTTTTTTTAATAAAGAAGTGATTATTATCCAAGTTAAGTTTATTCAAGAAAGAAAAGAAAATGAACAACAGTTGATTGAAACTAAAGATAATTTTACTACCATTCTTGATAATATAAATTCATTTATATATAGTATTTCTTATTTTGAAACTAAAAATATTCAGCTTCGATTTGTATCTTCAAAAGCAGCTAAAATTTTAGAAATTGATCTTGATGAAATTAAAAATAAAATTAAAAATAATAGTATAAAATTTCTTATTCATCCGGATGATTTGAGTTATGTACAACAAAAAATTAGAAATGCTTCTAATACTTTAGAAGTTCAAAAAATGCAATACAGACTTATTATTAATAATGATATAAAATGGGTAAAAGAGACTATTTTTCCAACAAAAGAAAATAAATCGGTTGTACATTTTGGTATAGTAACGGATGTAACAGAACACAAAAAAGATCAAATATTATTAATTAATTCTGAAAAAAAACACAAACAATTATTTGAAGAGAGTTTAGCGGGTATATATAAGACTACTGTAGATGGTTGTATTATTGATGCTAATATTTCGTTTGCAAAAATGCTTGGAGTTGATAGTATTGATAAATTGAAATTAAAAAATATAAAAGATTTTTACTTTGTTAACAATGACAGAGTAGATTATATAAATGAATTGAAGATAAATAAAGTAATTAATAATCACATTGCAGTTTTTAAAACGGTGAATGATAAGCGTATTATTACTAGTAATAATGCGTTTATTTATGAAGAAGAGGATGTGTTATATATTACAGGAACTTTAATTGATGTGACAGAGTTGCATCAAACAACTGAAGAATTAAAAAAGAATGAAATAAAATTAAAAGAATCTCAATTATCATTTAAAAGTATAGTAGAGAATTCTCCGGTTTCATTATTTATTTTTAATTCAAATAATGAATTGGTCTTTATGAATAAAAAGGCTCAAACATTAAGTGGTACTTATTTTGATGATAGTTCTAAAGAATTTGAAATAATATTTAAAAAAGAACATAGGTTTATTATTGAAAAATTATTTATTGAAGCTAAAAATCCTATTCAATCTTATACTCAAATAGTTTTAGAAAATTTAACGTTGAAGCTAAAAGAGAATTATTCTTTACAAGTAGTAAAAGTTAATTATAATAATGAGGAATCTAATTTATTAATATTTAGAAATGTTACGATAGAACATGAGTTTAGTAAGCAAAAATTAAGAGCTGAATTGGCGGAGGAAATTAATATTTCGTTAGAAAAAGAAATTATTAAACATAAAGCCACACAAAAATTATTAATTGAAAATAGGAACTTCACGGAGAGTTTATTTAATAGTTCTCTAGATATGATTATTGCATCCGATACCAACAATATTATTACACTTGTTAATAAAGCAGCGATCACTAAATTTGGTTATACTAAAGATGAATTAATAGGTAAAGATTTATCTTTACTTGTTCAATCAAATAAGAATAGATTAGACGTTAAAAAACAAATAATTGATAGTAATAAATATATAGGTGAAGTAAATAATATTACAAAGAGTGGTAAAATATTTAAGTCTTATTTATCAGCTACAGCAACAAAAAATGAAAAAGGAGAATTAACCGGTTTTATGGGAATTTCAAGAGATTTATCTGAAATTAACGAAATTCAAAAGATCGTTACTACTCAGTCATCTGTTATTGAATCTTTATTTGAAAACGAATCAAATATTTTTATTTGGAATTTAAATAAAGATTTAGATTTGGTATCTTATAATAAAGGGATATATCAATTTTTTGAAAAAATTGGAATTAAATTAGAATCTGGATCTAAATTTTTAGGGCAAATTAAAAGTTCAATTGATAATGATTATTTTAAAGTTATTCAAACTCATTTTATAAATGTTTTAAAAGGTGAAAAATCTAACTTTATAATTAGAATATCTAATGAGAATGATGTACAATATTGGGCTGATATTCATGTTACTCCAGTTATTTTACCTGATGGTAGAATTCAAGATATAATGTGTTTAGGTACCGACATTACTGAGCAAATAAATAAAAATATTATAATTGAAAACAGTGAAAAAAATGTAAAGGCAATTTTAAATGCAATACCTGATTTAATGCTTAATATCAGTAAAGATGGAATTGTATTAGACTATACTACTCATACTGATCGTCAAAAGGAAATTGTATTTAAATTTATGCAAGATGGAAAAAGTATTATCGGTAAAAAGATTGCAGAGATATTATTTACTGAACAAAAGTTTTCAAAAAAAGTGCTTGAATTGGTTAATAGGGCTATTGAGACAGAAACGGTAATATCACATCAATTTTCTTATGTTATTGATGGTAAATTATTACACTTTGAAAATAGATATTCTAAAATAAATAATAATGAAGCTATTGTTGTTGTTAGGGAAAAAACACTTGAAATCGAAAGTGAAAATAATTTAAAGGAATCATTAAAAGAAAAGGAAATACTTTTAAAGGAAGTACATCATAGGGTAAAGAATAATTTACAAATTATAAATTCTATTTTGAATTTACAATCGTCTTATATTGAAGATGAGAAAACTTTGGAAATAATAAATGAAAGTCAAAATAGAATTAGATCTATGTCTTTCATTCACGAAAGTTTATATCAAACAAGTAACTTTTCATCCATTAACTTCAAAGAATATATTGAAAATTTGTTATCAAATTTGGTTTATTCTTATCAAGTTGGAACAAAAATTAAAATTAGAAAAGACATTGAAAATATTGATTTAACACTTGATCAAGCTATTCCTTGCGGGTTAATTTTAAATGAGTTAATTACTAATTCTTTAAAATATGCATATGGCATAAATGAGGAAGGTGAAGTGTATATTTCAATAAAAAAAATTGAATCTAAAATTGAAATTATTATTCAGGATTTTGGCGTAGGATTACCAAAAAACTTTAATATTGAAGCCACAGATTCATTAGGTTTAAGTTTAGTACACACACTTACTGAGCAAATAGATGGAGAATTGACGGTAAAATCTGATGGTGGTACAAAAATTTTAATTATATTTGAAATGTTATAAATTCTAGACACACATAATGGCAAAAACAAATGTTTTAGTAGTAGAGGATGAAAGTATTGTATCCAAAGATATACAATATAGCTTAAAAAAATTAGGTTATAATGTTGTTGGTGCAGCATCTACAGGTGAAAAAGCTTTTGAACTAGCAGCTACAAAAAATCCGGATATTATTTTGATGGATATTATGTTGAAAGGTGACATAAACGGTATTCAAACTGCTGAGCGTGTTAAAAAAGAATTACATATTCCTGTAATTTATTTAACTGCCTATGCAGATGAAGCTACTTTAGCAAAAGCGAAAATTACAGAACCTTATGGTTATATAATAAAACCATTTAAAGAGGTAGATTTACATACATCTATTGAAATGGCTTTGTATAAGTTTTCTAAAGAAAAAGAAGTACTTAAGGAAAGAGATTTATTATATTCTTTAATGGATAATAAGGATCAAAAGCAAGAATTTATTTTTGTAAAATCTAAGTCTAGATTAGTGAAAATTAATACACAAGATATTTTCTTTGTAGAAGCATTAAAAGATTATGTTGCTATTAATACATTTGAGGCACGATATACAATTCATTCAACTATGAAAGATATTGTAATGAAATTACCAGAAGATCAATTTATTAGAGTACATAGATCATTTATTGTAAGAATTGATAAAATTACATCAATTGAGTATCCAAATTTACATTTGGAAAGAGATAAAAAGGTTATTCCAATTGGAGGTTCATTCCGTGATGGATTAATGAAGAAATTAAACTTAGTTTAAGTTACAAAATATAAGACATAAAAAAAGCTACTTAAATTTAAGTAGCTTTTTTTGTTTAATACTTTTAATAGGCTATGATAATGCTACAACTTCAGTAACAATACCTTTCATATTTTGTGTTAACAAACCTTCAATACCACCTTTTAAGGTTTGAGTAGAAGATGGACAACCAGCACAAGAACCTTTTAGCTCAACGGTAACAACTCCATTTTCAAAACCAATGTAATCAATTGCACCGCCATCATTTTCAACTGCAGGACGAACATATTCATTTAATAAATCAACTATTTGTTCATCATATTCACTGGCAACGAAAGTTTTACGTTCAATTGTCTCACCTTGTTTATCTTTCTTATCTTCATAACCAGGCATATCTTTACTAGGTGGCATCATAATTAGAATTTCCTTTCCATTAAAAATCCATTCTCTAATAAATTCACGTAATTCCATTACAATAAAATCCCAATCTACATTATCCGTTTTAGTTACTGTAATAAAATTTCCAGTCATAAAAACAGCATTAACGAAAGGAAACTGAAATAATGCTTCTGCTAAAGGTGAATATCCCTTAGCTTCTGACATACTTTCAAACATTAAATTTTCACCATTAATTAATAGATGTTTGTTTGATACAAATTTCATTGTAGCCGGATTTGGTGTCATTTCAGCATAAATTGTAACAGGTACTTTTATATTTTCACTCATGTGTTATTTTTCTTTAGTCTGACAAAGATAGTTTGATTTTATTAAATATTATTATATTTATATTAACATCATTATAAATGTGAAATACAAAAATAGTATATTTTGGTATAATAGTTGTAAAATATGTGGTGTACCAAACTAGTTAAAATTGTTTATTATGGATAGAAAAAAATTTTTGTTAACCGCAGCACTGGGTGCATTTTCTGTATCAGCTTGTGGAAGAGCTATTAGTAGTAATAAAAAGTTTGTTGGCGATTGTGAAACAACAAATGACATATTAGGTCCATTTTACAAACCAAATGCTCCACTTACCCAAGACTTAACTTTTAATGGATTATTGGGTTCAAGAATAACGTTAAAAGGTACAGTTTATAAATCTGATTGTATTACTCCATTAAAAAATGTTTTAGTAGAAATTTGGCATGCAAATTCAGATGGTGAGTATGATAATGAATCAGAACATTTTCACCAGCGTGCTAGATGGTTTACTAGTAAGAAAGGTAAATATGAATTCAAAACAATTTTGCCTGGTAAATATTTGAATGGTAGCCAATTTAGACCAGCTCATATTCATTTTAGAGTTACGGAAGAAAATAGTAGAGAATTAATATCTCAAATTTATTTTTCAGGCGATCCACATATTACGGATGATCCATGGGCTTCAAAACCGAAAGCAGAACTTAGAATTTTACCTATTATTTTGGAAGATACTAAAGGAAACTTAGTTGTTAATTTTGATATATATTTACAAGATAAGTAGTGATAATTTATCACTCATAAGTTTTCTACAAACTGTTTGGATTCACTTGCAAATTCTAACCATTTATCGCTGTAATCAAAAGGTACTTGGATCCATTCTTTCATAGGTCTATTTTTTCTTGACGGATCAAATAGGTCAGAGCCATCTAAACTTAGTACTTCTGAATGTATAGCACTACCAATTTTTAATTTGAAAACCATACAGTTTTCATAATAAGATGAGAATGCCTTTTTATTTACTTTTAAACATGGTATGCCAAACATTTGGCTCTTAACAACATCAGTTAATTTATCCCCTATTTCATTATATAATGCTTCTTCTTCTCTCATAAATAGGCTTTATTTATTGTAATTTTTTAAAGGATTTTCAACAATATGTACTATTCCTAAATAAATTAAAATGAGGATTGAATGTATAACAAAGGTTAACCAAAAACTCTCAAATGTTAACCAGGTTCCAATTAGAACAAGTAAAACAGCTGAAATTAAAAATAGGCCTACTTTACGTAAATTGTATTTTATAGGGTAATGTTTTTGTCCCATATAATGTGATAAAAAAGTCATGGTAGCATAAGTAAATAATGTGGTCCAAGCTGCTCCCATATAACCCAATATTGGAATTAATAAAAAATTTAAAAGAAGAGTTAATGAGGCTCCTATAATTGCTATATATGCTCCAAATTTTGTTTTATTAGCTAATTTATACCAAATAGATTGATTATAATAAATACCTAAAAACACATTTGCTAAAAGTAAAATAGGAACAATTTTTAAACCTTCCCAATATTTATCATTAGGAATAAACCATTTGAAAATTTCTAAGTTTAATGAAATAGATAGAAAAATAAAACTAACCACAATTACAAAATAGGTCATTACTTTAGAATATATTTTGTCCTTCTCTTTATTTTTCTCTTGAGCAAAAAAGAAGGGTTCTGCTGCATATCTAAACGCCTGAATAACTAAAGTAATTAATATAGATAATTTATAATTTGCAGAATAGATTCCCACCTGAGTTTGAGCATATTCAATCCCTTCACCCATTAATAGCCTTTTAATTAATATTCTATCAAAAGTTTCGTTTATAATTCCAGCGAAACTTGCAATTAATAATGGAAAGGCAAAAATTAACATAGCTTTAGCTAATATCTTATCAAGGACAAATTTAAATGTAGAAATTTCTTTAATTAACAGGATTGGTTTTGCTAAACTTGAAAATAAATTGGCAAGAAATATAAAACCAATACCAAATTCTAAATGGTCATTTAATAATACAAATAGGAAGAATAAATTTAAAACAATATTAACAGTTATAGAACTTAATTGAATTACGGCAAATCGTTTCGGTTTATTATGAAATCTTAACTTTGCCATAAAGAGTGAACTTATAGCATCAAAAACTAAAATAAAAGCAAACCAAATGATATAATCTTTATGATTTGGAAAAGCTAAAAAGTCAGCTATGTTTTGAGAAAAAATTAATACAGTTGTTAAGAAGATAGTATTAATTATTAGTACCAATGATAGAGCTTGATTAAATGTTTTTTCTTTATCATCTGATTTGTTTACAAATCTAAAGAATGTGGTTTCCATACCAAGCATTAATAGTACTACAAAAAAAGCTACATAAGCATAAAGTTCACTTATAATACCAAATTGGTCTGGTAAAAAAAAATATGTATGTAATGGTACTAAACAATAATTTAGCAGTCGGCCAAGAATAGACGACAACCCATACACGGCTGTTTGACCTGCTAATTTTTTAAGTGTACTCATACATTTGTTACTAAATAGTAAAACGTATTAAGTAGAATGTACGAAATACGTTTTACTTAATACTTTCTTATTTTCTAAAAGACGCTTTTCTTTTTTCCATAAATGCAGTTGTTCCTTCCACAAATTCAGGAGTACCAAAACACTTACCAAATTCTTCAATTTCTGTATCATAACCATTTATGCCATCAATATAGTTAGCATTAATAGCTCTCATTGCAGCAGAGATTGCATTAGGTGAGTTTTTAATAATTTTTGAAGCAATCTTATTTGCTAAAGGTATTAACTCTTCAGGGGTTGTAACATGGTTCACTAAACCACACCCTTTTGCATCATCTGCTGTAATCATTCCCGCAGTTGTTACCATTTCAATTGCTTTTCCTCTTCCAACCAACTGAGCTAATCTTTGAGTACCACCATACCCAGGTATCACACCTAAAGATACTTCTGGTAATCCCATTCTAGCATTATCAGATGCAATTCTAATATGAGAAGCCATACATAATTCTAATCCACCACCTAAAGCAAAACCATTAATAGCGGCAATAACAGGTTTAGTTAAATTTTCAATTAAATTAAATAATTTAGTTTGACCTTCAGCAGCTAATTTTTTTCCATTTTCAGTATCAAAAGATGCAAATTCTTTAATGTCTGCTCCAGCTACAAATGCTTTATCTCCCGAACCAGTTAATATTACAACACCTACTGATTGATCATCATTTGCTTTTACTAAAGCTAAATTTAGTTCATTGATAGTATCTTTGTTTAAAGCATTTAATTGCTTAGGTCGGTTGATTGTAATAGTTAAAACGTGTTCGTTTTGTTCTGATAAAATATTTGTATAACTCATTTATAATTGATTTTTGGTTTAAAAAATAAAGGTAGATATTTTATCTTTTCAAATTTGTTATACAATCCTATAATTCTTAACAGCGCTTTGTTATTCTAATTAAATTGCGAGACTATAAATCAGGTGATTTAACTCATGTCATGTTTTAAACTAATCCCAAATACTTACATTTGTAAAAAAAACATTCGGAAATAATGAAACTAAGACTACTAATTTTTGCCGCAATTGCTATTACTGGAATTTTGATAGCAGGTTTTATGATAAAAAATAAAACTATAAATGAAAACACATTGGAAGGTAGAGAAAAACGTCAAAATGTTTTAAAGGTTATCAATCCCTATGATGTCAATAAAGATTTAGTGGAGGATACATTACAATTGGTTAGAACAGGACACACTGTATCTGATTTCAATTTTGTAAATCAGTATGGTGATTCTATTAGTCAATTTAATATAGAAGGTCAAATATATATAGTCAACTACTTTTTTACAACATGTGGTTCTATTTGTCCACTAATGAATACGGAAGTGAAACGTGTTCATAATGAATTTTTACAAGACGACTGGTTGAAAATTTTGAGCCACACAGTTTGGCCAGAAGGAGATAGTGTTTCTAGTCTATTGGAATATTCAATACGTTTTGATGTAAATCCAAATAAATGGTGGTTTTTAACAGGTTCAAAAGAAAGTCTTTACAAAATGGCAAGACAATCTTATTTAGTAGTACCAGATGAAAATAATCCTGATTATGAAAGTAAAGAAGAATATGAAGAAGATATAAAGAGCGATTTCATTCATACTGAAAATTTAGTATTAATTGATCCAAAAAAACAAATTAGAGGTATGTATGATGGTACAAATCCTGATGAAGTTTCGGATTTAATTAAGGATATTTATGATTTAAAAAGAGAATTTAATCTGGGTAAAAAATAAATGAACACAACTGTTGGTATAGTACTTCAAAAAGTTGATTATTCTGAAACCAGTTTAATTGTAAAAGTATTGACTGCCGATTATGGAATAAAAAGTTTTATCTATCAAGGAGCAAAGCGTTCTAAAAAGAAAGGGCAATTAGTATCCCCTCTTTCTGTTTTAAATATTACATATTTTCAGCGCAAGGAAAGTGATTTGGCTAAAATTACTACAGTTGAGTTAGACTTTATTTTTAAATATATTCCATTCAATCCAATAAAATCTTCCGTTGTTTTTTTTATAAATGAGGTACTTTTAAAAACTGTTAAAGAAGAAGAAGCTAATGTTGAATTGTTTGAATTTGTAAAACATATATTACAAGTTTTGGATGCCCAATCGAACATAGCTAATTTACCTATTAAGTTCTTATTAGAGTTGCTTAAGTATTTAGGATATTATCCAATTATTGAAGAAAATGCACAGTTTTTTGATTATTTAAATGGAAAACTATCGAAAAACCAGCCAAATCACCCAAATTACATGAGTGGTGAAAACATACAGTACTTATTGAAATTATTTAATTCTACCTTAACCGATCAAACATTGAAGATTCCATCAAAAAATAGACATCAAATTTTGGCGAATATTTTAGATTATTACAAAGTAGTATTGGATGATTTCAAACACTTAAAGAGTTTAGATGTGCTTGAAGCAATTTTACATTAAAATTCAAATCCAAGTTGAACTTGAATATCTATTTTCTCTTTTGGACTTTCTTCTTCTATAGTGGTATTTAAATTACTGATGGATATGCCAAGTAGTCTTACAGATTTTTTAGTTTCCTCTTGAAAAATAAGATCTTCTATAATTTGAAAAAAATCTTCCTTTTTTTGAACAAATTTATCGGTTGTTTTACTTCGAGTTTGTTGACTAAAATCGCTGTGTTTAATTTTAACAGTTATTGTTTTTCCTTTACAATTTGATTTAGTTAATCGTTTTTCAATTTCATCTGCAATATCATTTAGTTTTTCAAGCATAAAACTCTCTGATGTAATATTTTTTTCAAAGGTCCTTTCTGCGCCTACTGATTTTCTTATTCTGTTAGGCTTAACTTGTCCATGTTGAATGCCGCGAACAATATCATAGAAGTGTTGGCCTGATTTTCCAAAGTTAGTTTTTAGAAAGGATAGGGAATGTTTTTTAAGATCAGAACCATTATAAATCCCCCAACTTTTAAACTTATCTGCGGTGACTTTACCAACGCCAAAGAACTTTGTAATTGGTAAAGTTTCTAAAAATGAAATAATTTCTGTGGGATGGATAGTTTTTTGTCCATTTGGTTTGTTAATTTCGGTAGCAATTTTTGCGGTAAACTTATTTATTGATATTCCAGCGGACGCTGTTATTCCAACTTCATCTAATATGCGTTGTCTAATTTCAACCGCTATTTTTGAAGCAAATTCAAAACCTTTTTTATTTTCGGTAACGTCTAAATATGCTTCATCTAAACTTAAAGGTTCTACTAAATCAGTGTAGTCTAAGAAAATTGATCTAATCTGATTCGAAATTTCTTTATAGCGTTCAAAACGGGGTTTTACAAAAATTAAGTCTTTACATTTTCGTTTAGCTAAAACACTACTCATAGCTGAACGTACACCAAATTTTCGGGCTTCATAACTAGCAGCGGCAACTACGCCACGTTCTGCAGAACCACCTACTGCAATTGGTTTCCCATATAATTCTGGATTATCAAGTTGTTCTACAGAAGCATAAAATGCATCCATGTCAACATGAATAATTTTTCTTATGTGGTCTTCCATGGTTATAAGACTTATGTTAGTTACTCTTCCTGTTTAATAATTAAAGCACGGGACATGAACAAATCATCAAAGCGGTTATTTTTTTCTCTAGCAAATACCAAAAATTGAGTTTTGGGTAAACTTTCTGACATTCTATCAATTGTGGTATGAAAATTATTTTTCATAATGAATTCTGCATCTTCAACAATCATCATTTGTAATTGGGTCAAATTAATTCCATTTAAAAAATATAATTTACTTAAACGTTTTGGTGTAGCAATTACGATATCTGAACCCAAATAAATTTCATCTTTTTGTTTGGCTAATGTATGTTCTTCAATTGCTAACACAACTCTTACACTTGTAAAACGAGTTAGTTTTTTAAATTCAGCTTGTAGTGATTCAGCTGCTGTTTTATCTTTAACAAAAATTAAAGCTCTTGGATTGTCTCCTTCTGATTTGCTTTTAAGTTTGGTTAAAACAGAAATCATTAATGCCATAGTTTTACCGCATCCTTTTGGTCCAATACCATATAAGTGTGCGCCAGACTTAATCTTTGACAGTATCTTAGTTTGAAATTCATTTGGCTCCATGATTTCATTTCGCTCTAAATTTTCAGATAACGCTTCAGGTATTTTTTTAAATGACATATATAATTTTTTTGTGACTACAAAAGTAGCTTAATTTACGTAATCTCTCAAAAAGATGTGAATAGTCTTTGAAATTTATTGCATAATTGTGATTTAACAACTATTTATAGAATTTCCAATAGTATTTATCTAACTTAGTAGGTTGAAGCTATACTAACTATGTCAAAATTTAATAATCTACTTACTCAAATTGAGCTTTTCATAAAAAAGTTCTACAAGAATCAAATGGTTAAGGGAATCGTTTTGTTTTTATCTATCTTTTTTTTCAGTTTTTTAGTTGTGAGTGGGTTGGAATATTTTGGTAGGTTCGGAAATAATATGCGGTTAGTTTTATTCTATACCTTCATTGGAGTAAATTTAATAGTACTTATCAATTATATTTTGATTCCGATTTTCAAGTTAAATAAAATTTCTAGACGTTTATCATTGAATGAAGCTTCTGTAATGATAGGATCTATTTTTCCTGATATTTCGGATAAACTTGAAAATACATTACAATTAAATAATCAATTAAGCAGTAATGAAAAAAACATTTCTTTGTTAAATGCCAGTATTGAACAGAAAGCATCCGCTCTTTCTGTGGTACCATTTACAACTGGAATTAATTTTGGTGATAATAAAAAATATTTAAAATTCTTACTACCTGTTATTGTTATTTTGGGCTTAATTGGGTTTCTAAAACCTAAAATTTTGTCTGACGGTACAGAACGAATTGTAAATTATAATACAGCTTATGTAGAAAAGGCACCGTTTGAATTTAAGTTAATTAGTCCATTAGAAAGTAAACAAGGGGAAAATTATAAGTTGGAGATAAAACTTGTAGGTAGTGAAATACCTACTGAGGTTAAAATTGAAACCAATCTTGGTACGTATAATTTAAAAAAGGAATCGAATATAATTTTTGTTTATGAATTTACCAATTTAAATGAGGAAATTAATTTTACTTGTCATTCAAATGGGTTTTCCTCAAAGGAGTTTTCAATATATATATTACAAAAACCAACAATTAATGAAATGTCTTTGGATTTTATATATCCTAGACATACACGGTTAAAAAATGAAAAGATAAATAATATTGGTGATTTTTCGGTACCTGAGGGGACAATTGTTAAATGGAACATAGTGGGTTTAAATTCAACAGGATTGAATGTTATTTTACCGGATACTAATTTAATTTTAACGCCTGATGCATTTGGGACTTTTAGGTTTAGTGACCAGTTTTTTAGGTCTTCAAATTATGGTCTTTCGTTAAGTTCTGTTGATATTAAAAAGGGTGATACATTGGTGCATTCTATAACAATACTTAAAGATGTTTATCCCACTATTTCTATAATTGATACAGAAGATAGTTTAAATTCTTTTATACACTTTATTGAAGGTACTATTGGGGATGATTATGGGTTTAGTTCGTTAGTAGCGCATATTTCTATTACTAGAGATGGAGAAACAAAAAAACAAAGAGAGGTTGTTAAAATTAATAAAAATTTATCTAAACAATTCTTTTATCATCAATTGAACTATGCTAGTTTTAACTTGTTGCCAGGGGATAGGTTAGATTACTCTTTTACGGTTACGGATAATGATGGTATTAATAATTTTAAGTCTTCTAGCTCCGTTCGTAGGTCATTTTTAGTTCCTACATTGGATAGTTTAGATAATTTATTGAGCGAACAAACTGATAAGATTAAAACTGATATGGATAAAGCTAAGTCTGATATTAAAAATATAAAGGATAAAGTTAAGGAAATCAAAAATGAATTATTGAATAAACAAACTCCAGATTGGAAAGATAAACAGAATCTAAAAAATTTGATTCAGCAACAAGAAAAATTACAAAAGCAAATTGAAAAATTAAATAAGCAGTTCAATGATACTAAAAAGCAAGAAGATGAATTTTTGAAAAATTCAGAAGAAATTAAGCTAAAACAAAAGGAGCTTCAAAATTTAATGGATGAATTGATGGATGAGGAGATGAAAGCGCTCATGGAGGAGCTTCAAAAACTTATAGAGGATATGAATAAGAATGATTTGATTGAGAAGTTGGAGGATGTTGAAAAGAAAACAGAGACCCTTGAAGAAGAATTGGATAGAACTTTAGAGTTGTTGAAAAATATTGAGATTGACAAAAAATTAGAAAGTATTGTGGAGCAATTGAAAGCATTGGCGAAAGAACAGGAGGATTTAAAAAAACAGACTGATAATAAAGAGCTTTCGAAAGAAGAGTTGGCAAAAAAACAGGAGGAAATAAATAAAAAGTTTCATGAAATTCAAAATGATATAAAGGATACAAAAACAAAAAACACAGAATTGGAGAAACCTAGAGATCTTGATTTTAGTCAAGAATTGGAAGAAAGTATAGAAAAAGAAACGCAAGATTCTAAAGAAAGTTTAGATAATGGGAAATCAAAAAAAGCGAGTAAGTCACAAGGAAAAGCAGGAGAGTTGATGAAACAAATGGCAGATGATGTAGCTGCAATGAAAACTAAAGAGCAGGCTGAACAAGAAGAAGAGGATATGGATGCTATGCGCTTTTTATTGGAAAATATTGTTAATCTGTCACATCAACAAGAAGCGTTGATGAATGATTATTCAGAAACGAAATCAAATAATCCGCATTATTTGGAATTGAATCGTATCCAATTGAAAATAGAACAAGCAACTCAAATGGTTAAAGACAGTTTAATTGCATTGAGTAAAAGAGTGTTTCAGTTATCAAGTTTTATCAATGATGAGTTGTCTGATTTAAATTATAACTTGGGTAAATCATTGGTGTTGTCAGAAGAGAGAAAAACATTTAAATTACTCCAACATCAGCAATATGCGATTACTACGTATAATAATTTGGCGCTTATGTTGTCTGAAGTTTTGGATGCTATGCAAAATCAAGCAAAAAGTAAAATGCAAGGAAAGGGGTCTTGTAGTAAACCGGGTGGAACAGGTTCTGGATCAGGTAAGCCCAAACCAATGGATATGGATGCTATGAAAAAAGCTATGAAGAAACAAATTTCAAAAATGAAAGGTGGTTCTAATCCTGGTGGTAAAGATGGTAAAAAGCCCGGTAAAAGTGGTGAAGGAGGTAGTAATCCTGGAGGCAAAAAAGGTGGTGCTTCTGGTTTGCCAGGATTGTCAAGTAAAGAAATTGCAAAAATGGCATATGAGCAAGGAGAAATGAGAAAAGCTTTACAACAAATGCGTCAAGAGATGAATAAGGATGGTAGTGGAAATGGAAACATGTTAAATGATCTAATTAAGGATATCGAACAAATGGAGGGTGATTTGTTAAATCAGAATATTGATGAGAACACCTTTCAAAGACAACAAGATATTATGACTAGATTATTGGAAAGTGAAAAAGCTTTACAGGAAAGGGGATTTTCTGAAAAACGCGAAAGTATTTCAGGAAAAAACGATAATAATAGTAACCCTAATGATTTTATAGAGTATACAAAAAAGAAGAATGCAGAAATTGAATTAATAAAATCAATTCCTGTAGGTCTTAGAGTTTATTATAAAAACTTGATTAATGAGTATTTTAATTCTGTAAATAATTAGTGAATGCATAAATTAGAAGTTAAATCGGACATCTCAAACATATCAGAAGTTGAAAAATTGATAGATATAGTTTGTGAAGATTTAAAATTAAATGAGGACAACTATGGTAATATATTAATTGCGGTAACAGAAGCTGTAACTAATGCAATAGTACATGGTAATCAAAGTAACCCTATAAAAACTGTTAGTGTTAGAGTTGATGAAGTTTCAAAAGAGGTTGTGTTTTCAATTGTAGATCAAGGAGGAGGTTTTGACTTTACTAACCTACCCGACCCTCTTTTACCAGAAAATTTAGAAAAACCAAATGGCAGAGGTATATTTCTTATGAAGAACTTGTCAGATAAAATTGAGTTTTTTGATGAAGGTCGAAAAGTATGTATTACCTTTGTTGTTAATGAATAACATTGAATTTCACTTTGAGAACATAGTTATTCCGGATTTTAATCCGGAATTTTTTCGTTTATGGATAACGGAAATTACTAAACAACATAATAAACAAATTGGAGAATTGAATTATATCTTTTGTTCTGATGAGTATATTTTGGGTATTAATAAAGAGCATCTTAACCATAATTATTATACTGATATTATTACGTTTAATTATAATGTAGGAGATGTTATTAGTGGTGATGTGTTTATAAGTTATGATACTATAATGTCCAATGCGGATGAATTTTCAAACGGATCAATTAAAGATGAATTAGATAGAGTTATTATTCATGGGGTTCTTCATTTGATTGGTTTTAATGATAAGACTGATTTAGATCAGTATGAAATGACAAAACAAGAAGATTTAGCATTGAGTTGCCGTGATGTTGTTTCACGTGAAACAAAATAATGCAATTATAAAAATATGTTAATGTTTCACGTGAAACAAAACGAATAAAAAAATGTTACAAGCTTACGATATAATAGTAGTTGGAGGGGGTCATGCTGGTTGCGAAGCTGCACATTCTGCCGCAAAAATGGGGTCTGCCACCTTGTTAATAACAATGAATTTAAATACAATTGCTCAAATGTCATGTAATCCAGCAATGGGCGGTGTGGCTAAGGGGCAAATTGTGAGAGAAATTGATGCTTTAGGTGGTGGTTCTGGAATAGTAGCTGATAAGAGTGCTATTCAATTTAGAATGCTTAATTTATCAAAAGGTCCTGCAATGTGGTCGCCAAGGACACAGAATGATAGAATGTTGTTTGCAGAAACATGGCGTCTAAAATTAGAAAGTACCCCTAAATTAGATTTCTGGCAAGATATGGTTAATGGTTTAATCGTAGAAGGTGGAAAAGTGGTTGGTGTAAAAACAGGGATGGGTCAAGAAATTAGAGCAAAAGCTGTAATTTTAACCAATGGTACTTTTTTAAATGGATTGATTCATTTGGGGGAAAAGCAATTTTCAGGAGGACGTTCGGCGGAATCTGCTTCTTATGGGTTAACTGAAAATTTGGTTGATTTAGGGTTTGAATCAGGGAGAATGAAAACAGGAACACCACCAAGAGTTGATGGTCGATCGTTAGATTATTCTAAAATGGAAGAGCAAGGTGGGGATTTGTTTCCTTCTAAATTTTCATTTTCTGATAAATCTAAAGTTTTAACTAAACAACGACCTTGTTTTATTACTTATACAAACCCAGAAACCCACGAATTGTTAAAAGAAGGTTTTGATAGATCACCAATGTTTAATGGTGCTATTAAATCTGCAGGTCCAAGATATTGTCCTTCTATAGAAGATAAGGTGACACGTTTTGCTGAACGAGATAGACATCAGATTTTTGTAGAACCTGAAGGTTGGAATACTGTTGAAATATATGTTAATGGGTTTAGTACATCTTTACCTGAGGAAGTTCAAATGAAAGCAATGCGTTCTATTCCTGGGTTTGAAAAAGCAAAAATGTTTAGGCCTGGTTATGCTATAGAATATGATTACTTCCCACCTACTCAACTTAAACATACATTAGAAACTAAATTGGTTGATAATTTATATTTTGCTGGACAAATTAACGGTACAACTGGTTATGAAGAAGCTGCAGCTCAAGGTTTAATGGCGGGTATAAATGCGCATAAACAATTGAGACAAGAAGAAGAAGTTATCTTGAAAAGAAGTGATGCTTATATTGGTGTGTTGATTGATGATTTAATTACTAAAGGAACTAAAGAGCCTTATAGAATGTTTACGTCAAGAGCTGAGTTTAGAATATTATTACGTCAAGATAATGCCGATTTAAGATTAACGCAAAAAGGATTTGATATTGGATTGGCTGATAAAGATAGACTAGAGAAAGTAGATGAAAAAATAAAATTTACAGATGAGATTAAGAAAACCTTAAAGAGTACATCTGTTGCTCCTGAAGAAATGAATGAGTTTTTAGAATCAATAAATTCATCAGCAATTAAACAAAAACAAAAAGCATTTACTATGTTGAGTCGTCCACATGTGTCTTTAAAAGATATTACAGAAAGGTCAATGTTGATTAAAAATAGGTTGGAAAAGTATAAAGAAAATAATGCAGATTCTTTAAATCAGGCTGAAGTTCAAATTAAGTATGAGGGGTATATTTCTAGAGAACAAGATATAGCAAATAAAATGATTCGTTTGGAAAATGTTAAAATTCCACCTAGTATTGATTATGCTAGTTTTTCTTCATTGTCGTCAGAAGCTGTTGAGAAATTGACTAAAATTCAACCTGTAACGATTGGTCAGGCCAGTAGAATAAGTGGGGTATCACCTTCAGATGTTTCTGTATTATTAGTGTTTTTAGGAAGATAAATGAAAAAATATAAAACAATAAAAAATTGTCCAGTTTGTAATAAAACAGAGTTTACTGAATTTATTGATTGTGTTGATTATACAGTTAGTCAAGATATGTTTACTATTGTTGAGTGTAAAGAATGTAATTTTCACTTTACAAATCCAATTCCCGTAATTGAAGAAATTGGTGAGTATTATAAATCTGAAAGTTATGTGTCTCATAGTTCTACGAATAAAGGATTAATAAATAAAATTTATCAGCGTGTTAGAAACTATACCTTAAAGCAGAAGGTTAAGTTAATAACTAGACATAGTATTGGTAAAAACCATTTAGATATTGGTGCGGGTACTGGACATTTTATAAATGCCACTACCCTATCAGGATTCCGCTCTGTTGGTTTAGAGCCTGATGAAGATGCTAGAAAATTAGCTGGCGATACACACAATGTAAATATTCAGCCATTGGAAAATTTGTATTCTATTGCTGAGAAAAGTATAGATGTAATTACTATGTGGCATGTATTAGAACATGTTTATGATTTACAAAAAGACTTAATTCAAATAGAAAAAATATTAAAGGATGATGGAGTAATGGTTGTTGCTGTTCCTAATATGAATTCCTTTGATGCAGTACATTATAAAGAATATTGGGCAGCTTATGATTTGCCAATTCATTTATATCATTTTACTCCAAATGATATTGATAGATTATTTTGTAAATTCAATATGGAAGTTGTAGAAATACTACCAATGAAATTTGATAGTTTTTATGTTTCTATGTTAAGTGAAAAATATAAAAGTGGAAATATTCTATCTGCATTTTTAACAGGTTTAAGATCAAACTTAAAAGCAAGTCCAAAAGAATACTCTTCTCAAACTTACATTATACGAAAAAAGAACTAATTTCCCATTTTAAAACGTTTTAAGCGTGTTTTAGATAATAAACATACTAATGTGTCAGATGTGTTAGATGTTTCTTTAGGTGTGACGTTTTTTTGAGTGACAGAAATACTAATAATATTATCTTAACCTCCTATTACCACTGTGTTTTAGGAGGTTTTTTATGTTTATTGTTTGAATTTGATGAGTTATACTTAATTAGTTTAAAATTTCTATCAATTTAATTTGGTATAATTGTTGAAACTATTGTTTGTGTATATTTGTAAACTTTTAATTGAATTATATTCCTAAAAATGAAATTTAGATTTATTCTTGTTTTATCTTCATTATTATCAATTACTACATATTGTCAAAAACCAACATTTGGTTGGTCGGCGGGTTTAAGTTTTTCTATTGGTAATAAAATACAACGTATAGGGTTACGGGGTTCTACTTTTTATACCCACGGATTTGCTCAGATAAACGCATCAACCAATTTATATTATAATTTTAAATCAATTGGTACTGGATTAAAAACACCTGAATTTCAATTTGGAATTGGTGGAAATTTTGGTTTTGGAAAACGAGATAGCTCATTGAATCATTTTGTTAGTTTAACAGATAATAATACAGATTATTTTTTCTCTGCTGGTTACTCTTATCTCTTATATGTAGATAAAATTAATACGACTCAGGGTGGAGGAATTTTAAGTGCTAATATTGAAAATTTTACATTTGCAACGCATAATGATTTATTTGGTTTTGGTAAAGGTTGGCGAGACAGATTTAGAACCGCTGCCCTACTCTTACAATATAGATTTTTAGATACTAAAGTTGGTATGAATCTTACCTTATGGACTGGTGATTATATTGGTTGTGAGGTCGTTAATGAAGGGTTTTATCCGTCTAGGTTTGGTTATAAAAAAAATAAAAATGCTATTTATGGTCACGCTATGGCGGGATTATTGTCATTACAAATTGACCAATACCTACCTTATTATAATCAAATTGCAAGATTAAATATTGGGGTGGACAGTGAAAAGGTGCGTCATACCATTCAAAATAAGTTAATACACGATCAATATTACATTAATAGAAAATTGATTAAAAGACCTCAAAAACACTTTCCAATGTTAGATAAAAATGGAGGACAATTTATATTCAAAGAAGGTCAAGAAATAAGACCAGCAAGCATTTATTTTAACTTGGGGTTAAACAGTGGTGTGTTTTATTGATGATTAATTAAAATGAGAAATTATTTTAATTTACTTAATTGTGCCTTTAAATTCATTATTACATCTACTTCTACACTATCCACATTCTTTAAGTCAGCTAGGAAAACACTGATCCAATCTGTTAAATGTATTAAGTAAAGGACTTGAACTAATTTTGATGAACCTTTAGCATTAATTTCGTAAATAGAGTTTGTGTATTTTGACATTTCTTCTTTACAAAGTTCCCATCTTTTCTTAGTTCTATAAAAATCTAATGATGAATTAAGTTTAATTATTGCTTGGTTTTTAGTTCCTCCTGCCCATCCAACTAATTCGTTATGATTCATTTCAGGTAAAACATGGTGCCAACATAATTCTTTAGCATTTTCGTTTATTTGTTGTCTAAATCTAACTGCAACGCCTTCTAAACTTTGTTCAGCATATATTACAACTTGTTTGTTGTGAATCTTAGTTGCTAAATCTCTAGCTTCTGTTTGAATCTCAGTTTCATTAGAATCTACTAATGAAACAACTTCATGCAGTAATGGTGTATAAGTTGAGCCAACTAAATTGTATTTTTCGAAAATATAAAGTAATTGTACTAAAGAATAAGCTAACATTCCTCTTGGTTGTTCACCACCAGGCACGATTAAGACATTCCAATTATTTTGATTTACTAAGTCTAGTAATTTTCCTCCAGAAGTAATAGCAACTACTTCTGCGTTTCTTTTATTTCCTTCAATTACTGCGGCTAATGTTTCTTCAGTGTTACCTGAGTAACTTGATGCTATTACTAATGTGTTTTCATTAACAAAGTTAGGAATAGAATAGTCATTAGTAACAACTACTGGTATTTTAATATCTGCTTTTAATAATAAATCAATTATTTTACCACCAATTCCGGAACCACCTAAACCACAAATTAAAACAGAAGTAATTGTTTTTGTAGGTATACTAAATGAAGTTTTTTCTCCAATTTGTATAGCGTCTCTAAGTTGATTTGTAAAGTTGGCAGTAATCTTATTCATTGTTCAGTTATTTAAGCAAAGTAATCAAAGGTAAAATTTTTTACTTTAAAACATAGCTATTTCTGACATTCGTTTGCGATTTGGTCAAAGTTTATATATTTACTTATAATTATAATTTTCTCTTTTTATAAGTATCTTGAGTTAAGTGTTGTTAAATCTGAGTTTTCGTTCCTCATTCTGTTAAATTTATAACACAAGTAGGATATATTTATAAAATTGCTTTTATCTTTGAACAAAATTAAATTTACTATGAGTTTTAACGACCTTTCAGAGCAAGAAATTCAAAGAAGAGAAGCTTTGACAAAATTAAGAGATTTGGGCATAGAGCCTTATCCAGCGAAATTATTTCCGGTTGATACCTTATCATCAGAAATAAAACAGGATTTTGTAGACCAAAAAAAGGTGGTTATAGCAGGTAGATTGATGGCACGTAGAATTCAAGGAAAAGCTTCTTTTGCTGAATTACAAGACAGTGCAGGTAGAATACAAGTTTACTTTAATCGTGATGAAATTTGTACTGGGGAAGATAAGACCATGTATAATGAAGTATATAAAAAATTATTGGATTTAGGGGATTTCATTGGTATAGAAGGTGAATTATTCAAAACTAAAGTTGGTGAAATATCTGTAAGAGTAAAAGAATTTACTGTATTAAGTAAATCGTTAAAACCACTGCCTCAACCAAAAACGGATGATGACGGTAATGTACATGATGCATTTACGGATCCAGAATTAAGATACCGTCAACGTTATGTTGATTTAGTAGTAAACCCAAATGTAAAAGAAGTATTTGTTAAGCGTACAAAGTTATTTAAAGCTATGCGTCAATTTTTTGATGACGCTGGATATTTTGAAGTGGAAACACCAATTTTACAACCAATTGCAGGTGGAGCCGCAGCTAAGCCATTTATGACACATCATAATGCATTAGATATTCCTTTATACATGAGAATTGCTAATGAATTATATTTAAAACGTTTAATCGTTGGTGGGTTTGATGGTGTTTATGAATTCTCTAAAAACTTCAGAAATGAAGGAATGGACAGAACGCATAATCCAGAGTTTACTGCAATGGAAATTTATGTATCTTACAAAGATTACAATTGGATGATGGAGTTTACCGAAAAATTGTTAGAACATTGCGCAATGGCGGTTAATGGAACTTCTGACGCTACATTTGGTGAGCATAAAGTAAGTTTTAAAGCGCCATACAAACGTGTAACAATGCGTCAAGCCATTATTGATTTCACAGGCTTTGACATTGATGGTAAATCTGAACAAGAATTATTTGATGGTGCACAAGCCATGGGAATTGCTGTTGATAATACAATGGGTAAGGGAAAATTAATTGATGAAATGTTTGGTGAAAAATGTGAAGGAAATTACATACAACCTACGTTCATCACTGACTATCCAAAAGAAATGAGCCCATTGTGTAAAGTACACAGAGAAAACCCTGAATTGACAGAACGTTTTGAGTTAATGATTTGTGGTAAAGAGGTAGCAAATGCGTATTCTGAATTAAATGACCCAATTGATCAACGTGAACGTTTTGAAGAGCAATTAAAATTAGCTGCAAAGGGTGATGATGAAGCGAGTGAGTTTATTGATCATGATTTTTTAAGAGCACTCGAATACGGTATGCCACCAACATCTGGTTTAGGAATTGGTATGGATAGATTAATTATGTATTTAACCAATAATCAATCTATACAAGAAGTATTATTCTTTCCTCAAATGAAACCAGAAAAGAAAGAAAAAAAAATTGAATTAAACGATAATGAAAAAGCAATCTTTGATATTATATCAAAAGAAACTTCAATGCCTTTAGGAGAGCTTAAAACTCAAGCTGGATTAAGCGGTAAAGGTTGGGACAAAGGTATTAAAGGCTTAACTAAGCAAAGTTTAGTAAAAGTGACCAAAACTGATGATAACCTAAATGTTGTTTTGGTTTAATAAAAGCTTTTAAAATTAAATATATTTACTATTGAAAACCGTACGAATTTGTTTGTACGGTTTTTTTTAATACATAAGTTACATTAATTGAAATACTACTCTACTTAAATATCTTAGCTAAAACTTGTTCCTTATATGTTTTTCCGATAAGTATTTTTTTACTTCCAATTTCAATCATGTTTCCGTAAAGAGATCTTACTTCATCTTTATTAATAATATGAGACCTATGTATACGCATAAAGTTATTTGGAAGTATACCTTCCAATCGTTTTAAAGCTTCTAAGGTAATAATTCGATTTCCTTCTTTTAAATAGAATATGACGTACTCTTTTGCACCTTCAATGTATAGTATGTTATTATAATTAACTTTATGAATTTTGTGTTCTGATTTTATCGTGATATAGTCCCTTTCTAAATTATTATCATGTCTTGAGATAAAATTGAATTGGTCAGAAGCTTTATTTACAGATTGAACAAATCTTTCAAACGAAATAGGTTTAAGTAAATAATCTATTACATCCAAAGAATAGCCATCTAAAGCGTATTCAGGATAGGCAGTCGTGAGAATAACAATTGGTTTGATATTTAATGATTTTAAAAAATCTATACCTGAAATGTCTGGCATCTGTACATCTAAAAACATGAAGTCAATAGATTTATTTTGTAGTACCTCCATGGCTTGAGGGACACCAGTACATTTAGCTATTAATTCTAACTGTGGAAGTTTTGAAATATAATCGGCTAAGAGCTCACGAGCTAAATGTTCATCATCAATAATAATACATTTTATTTTCATTTGCTTTGGAAATTTAGGGATACTTTAAATTCTTGATCAGTATCCTCAATAATTAAGTCATACTTATTAGGGTATAACAATTCTAATCGTCTCTTTACATTTTCAAGGCCAATTCCTCCAGTTTCATCTTTAGCAACACTATTCGTTGGTTTACTATTTACAATTTTAAATTGAACCTGTTCATTATTTACAGTTAGGTCAATTGTTACCCATCCAAAATTTACATCTTCAATTCTACTATGTTTAAAACTGTTTTCAATAAATGGAATTAGTAAAAGTGGTGGAATTAATGTTGTGTTTTGGATTTGATTAAAATTTACTCGAATATTTTGAGGTTTCGCAGTTTTGAGCTGTTGTAATTCAATATAGTTGTTAATATATGTTATTTCTTTTTCTATATTCACCCATTCGTCATTACATTCATAAAGCATATAACGGAGCATGTCAGATAGTTTTATTAACATAGTTGGTGCATTTTTATGTTTAAGGTGTACTAAGGTGTAAACGTTGTTTAAGGCGTTAAATAAAAAATGAGGATTTACTTGTGACTTTAGGAATTTCATCTCTGAAAGTAATTGCTCATTTTGAATTGCGATTTCTTGCTTTTCTTTAGCTATTTTTTGAGAAAATAGTCTGAAAACTACACTTAGTAATACAACTGCTAATGCGGCTGGAATATAACGGACAAATATGCGAATATAGATTTTAATTGGGTTACCACCTAGTAAGCCTTTTGAATAAGCCATTAATTCAGACTTACCTCCTGGACGTAAACCTCTGCTGCTTGGCATCATTTCTCCAAAAGATTTAACATGGATATTAAAGAGGTAAAATAAGGAAATAATAGCAAGAATTATTAATAAAAGGGAAAAAAAATAATGAACATACTTATTCTTTTCCATCAATTTTGGCATAAGAATGAGAAAATTAATGTAAAACAATATTGAATGTAATACTATAGTTTGTGCAGATTGATAAATTGCAAAGTTTACATTTGATATACTGATATAAGAAACAAGAAGTATGGCTAAATAGCAAATCCATCCTGTAATATGTATTGTTTTTATATTAACTCCCATTTTATATTTTTTATAATTTAAAGTTAACGACTCTTTTTCTAGTAATTGATTTTTTTCAACCAAAGGTAAAAAAAAATCAATTAATGAATTGGTTATATACTTTTTGTCCAGTAAACTTGTGGTTACCATAGTATAATTGAGTGTTTTTAGTCTTAATATTGCTTAAATTATTCATGTTTAAATATCTTGTTATAAATAATTACCGCTTTAATTTTGGTTGAGTAATTTGATACCTTGGTTGAATTTTTTTTAAAATAATCTTATAAATATTGACTTTTGATCTGTAATCAAATAAGATATTTATGAAAAATACAACGTTAAAAATAGTTATTTCATTGACTCTTTTATGTATAGGTGTATCAAATAAATCCTATTCACAAGTGACATCAGAGATAATAATTGATGAATACTATTGGGGTACACCTTTAAATAAGGTGTTGAATGATTTTCAAAAAAAATATGGAATAAAAATTCAATATGACTCTTCATTAACAGAGAAATACCGGTTTGACGATAATGGACTTTTTGATAACATTTCAGTAGAAAGAGCATTTACTGTTATTTGTGAAAAAATACCAACATTATCGTTTTATATAGATGAAAATCAGATTGTGTATTTGGAAAAAACTATTATACCTCTAAGCTATCAGGAATTATCAAATAGAAAATATATTGGGCCACCTGAAAAAACAAATATTAAAATCTCAGGAATAATTAAAGATGCAAATAGTGGTGAATCATTGCCTTTTGCTTCAATTTCGGTTAAAGGGTTAGTTAATGGTACCCAAAGTAATATGGATGGATATTTTACTTTATTTGGCGTCCCTTCCGACACTTCAGCCTTAATGATTTCATACATTGGGTATGAATCCAGTATTTTCTTTTTGCACCCTAAAATGGAAGTATCTAATATTACAATACTCCTAAAACCTGTCCAGATATCATTGAATGAAGTTGTTGTAACTGGTAAAAGAGAAGGTATAATGGATGGTACAGATCGTGTAAGTTTAATTAAGATGTCACCTAGTCAAATAGCTAAGCTTCCCAATATAGGAGAAAAAGATATATTTCGTTCTTTTCAACTTTTACCAGGTGTTAGTGGAAGTAATGAATCGTCTTCCGGTTTGTTTGTTAGAGGAGGTACACCAGATCAAAATTTAGTATTATATGATGGATTTACAGTATACCATACGGATCATCTTTTTGGAATGTTTAGTGCTTTTAATTCTAATGCTGTAAAGGATGTACAATTACACAAAGGAGGATTTCCAGCAGAATTTGGAGGAAGAATATCAAGTGTGATGGAAATTATTGGTAAAGATGGGAATGAAAATAAATTTAATTTAGGTGGCGATATTGGCTTGTTAAGTGGTAATCTATTTACCGAAATTCCTATTAAAGATAAAACAACACTACTTATAGCTGGAAGACGTTCTTGGAAAAGTCCTATTTACAATAGTATTTTTGAAAGTTTTAATGAGAATAATGAAGCAGTAGCGGTTGCCCCTTCTTCAAATCCAAAAGGTAATCGAACAGTTGAATCATCTACACCATCTTCTTATTTTTACGATTTGAATGCCAAGTTAACATACAAACCTACAAAAAAGGATATCATTTCTTATAGCTTTTTTAATGGACAAGATGATTTGGATAACTCTAGTGTGATTAATAGAACTAGGAATGGAACAGCTATATCAGGTGGAACTAATGATGCAACAAAATGGGGTAGTTTAGGAATGAGTACGACTTGGTCTAGAAAATGGAGTGATATATTTTATACGAATACGTTAGTTTCAATGTCAGATTATTTTAGCGAAAGAGAACTAAGTAATTCTAGGGTCATCACAAATTTAGAGGGTGAAACATTAGAAATAAATAGAGGATCATTTGAAGATAATAAATTAAAAGATTATACCTTTAAAATAAACAATGAATTAAAATTGGGAAAATCTAATCAATTTGAATTCGGTGTTCAAGCATCCAATTACAATATTGATTATAACTATACACTAAACGATACCATAGCTATTCAAGATAGACAGAGTAACGGAACAGTGTATTCTACTTTTTTTCAAGATAGAATTAAATTATTCAATAGGTTATCTTTAGTTCCTGGAATTCGCGCATCATATTATGATGTTACAAATAAAACCTATTTCGAACCTAGAGCATCTGTATATTATAATTTATCAGAAAAAATAAAGTTAAAAGGAGCTTGGGGGCATTATTATCAGTTTGTTAATCGAATAATTAGAAATGATATATCTAGTGGGAGTAGAGATTTTTGGGTATTGGCTGACAATAATACAGTACCAATTAGTTTTGCAGAACATTTTATTGGAGGTGGAAGTTTTGAAACTAAAGGTTTTCTTTTTGATGTAGAAGCTTATTATAAAGATTTAAAAGGCTTATCCGAATATTCATTACAATTTGCACCTTCTTTTAATAATGTTGATTTTAATGAGTTTTTTTATGAAGGTACAGGAACAGCTAAAGGTATTGAATTTTTATTGCAAAAAAAGTATGGTAAATACACTGGGTGGTTAGGGTATACATTAGGTGAAGTGTTATACAATTTTCCAATCTATGGAGAAAATTCATTTTTTGCTAATCATGATGTTACTAATGAATTCAAAATTGTGAATATGTATAAACATAAAAAATGGACATTTGCTGCAACATGGGTCTATGGAACAGGAAAGTCATATACAGAACCCTTAGGAGGGTATTCAGTTACTTTATTGGATGGTAGTACAGAAGATTTTTTAAATATTGGAGATAAAAATAACGCACGATATCCAGAGTATCATAGGTTAGATGTGTCAGCTACACTTGATTTTGATATGGGAGAGACAGGTAAAGGAAGTTTAGGTATTTCAATATTCAATGTCTACAATAGAGAAAATACTTGGTATAAACAGTTTGAAGTAGAAAATGGAGAATTAATAGAAACAGATGTTAAGTTGCTTGGAATTACACCGAGTTTAACGTTATCAATGAAACTTAGATAAAATGAAAAAAATTATAAGTCCAATTATTTATACAATAGTACTGTTATTAGTAAGTGCATGTACAAAAGAAATAATAAGTTCTGATGTTGACTATGACATTCCTGTTGTTGAAGCTTTTTTAGAACCAGGTAAAGTAGTATCAGTTAAACTAAAAAAAATGCTTCCCTTTACAGAGGAAGAGTTTACAGAATCTCTAAATATTGATACTGCTAAGGTTTATATCAATTATAATGGGGTAGATTATTTACTAGATCCTATGCTAACTGAATCAGGTGAATATAAAAGTCAGGATTCCAACTTGATAGCTGTTTCTGAAGGATCATATAAGTTATTTTTTAATTATAATGGAAAGACCGTTATGTCATCTACTAAAATTCCTTCAGAACCAATTGGTCTGGGTTTGAATTCTGATATATTATACGTGAATTCTAGTATCATGGGACCAGGAAGTACGGCTCAAGATCCTATGACAGTTAGTTGGGGTAATTCAGATAATTGGTATCATTTAATGGTTGTTGAATATTTAGAGTCAACTTATGATCCTATTAGCGAAAATTTGGATTCGAATAGTTTTAGCCAATTTAGAAAAGTGTCTACTGATCCCATATTAGACAATTCTTATGACTTAAACACAAGAAGTCATTTGGTTTTCTTTGGTGATTATAGAGTCATTTTATATAAAGTCAATAAAGAATATGTTGACCTATATGAAAATGTAAGCCAAAGTTCTTTAAGTCTTAGCGAACCATTAACTAACATTGTAAACGGGTTGGGTATTTTTACTGGAATGACCTCAGATACAGTTTACTTAAAAGTGAAAGAATTGTAATTTTAAATCGGTTAGCGATAAATATCTATATTTCTACTTTTAATGAAGTTACGAAATAATTGACTTGATTGTTATAAGATTACACGATAATGAAAAAGCAAGCTTTGATATTATATCAAAAGAAACTGCAATGCTTTTAGGAGGGCTTAAAATCCAAGCTGGATTAAGCCGTAAAGGTGGGGCAAAGGTATTAAAGGCTTAACTAAACAAAATTTAGTAAAAGTGACTAAAACGGATGATAACTTAAGTGTTGATTTGGTTTAAAAATAGTTATCTTAATTATTAACTTGAAGAGTGCATTAATTTAGTTATTAATGCATTCTTTCTTTTTAAATGAGTTTTTACGTTAATAGAAGCATGTTTTTAATAAATATATGTAAAATGTTGGAATGAGATTAATGTTAAACAAACAAATTAAATGACTAGTAAAGAAACGTAAATTTTTAAATATATACTGTTGATTACTGAATTTTTTTTTGCGAAATTAACGTTTTAGAAAGATATGGTTTTTTTTACCACAAGTATGTGATTTATGATTCGAAAAATATTTACTTTGTCAGGAATAAAAAACTATATTATTATGAAAAAACTGTACATATCATTATTATTGTCAACCTCCCTAAGTGCTTTTGGACAAATTAACCCTGGAAATCATGGAAGAGGATGTGTGGAAAGTCAAGAAAACTATCCTAGTTTACCTAATGAGCATCCTTTGATTCAAGAACTACAAAATTTACAATATCAATTCGAAAATGGCTTAATATCTCTCAATCAAGACAGAAACGATTGTGATATTACTATACCTGTTGTATTTCATATAGTCGATCAAAATCCAACAAAAGTAACTGACGGACAAATTGAAAGTGCTATTGCGATTCTAAATGAAGATTTTAATAAATTGAATGATGAAATTGGATCATTAGAATCTAGTTTTGAACCTATAGCAGGAAATATTGGTATCAATTTTAAATTGGCACAAATTGATCCTTTTGGAGATGCGACAACGGGTATAGATAGGGTAATATCAGATGGCCTTTGTAACGGTACAATGGCTGGGAATGTTGCCGTAAATTGTCCTGTTAAATTGGTGGCTCCGGCATGGAACACAAATAACTATTTAAACGTTTGGATTGTTAATGATCCTTTTGATGGAACAACAAATGCAACAATAGAATCTGGGTGGGCATTTAGAGCAGAGACTGTTCCTAGTTTAAATGCAGGAGAAGACGGTATTGTGTATAATCACAGGTATTTAGGAACTGAAGGGTCTTCTGATGCAGCTGACTTTAGTGGAGATATGACCAGGGTTTTAACTCATGAAGTAGGACATTATTTAAACCTAAAGCATACTTTTACTGGTTATTGTGGTACTGGAGATGATGATGATGTTACTGATACACCCAAGGTTAAATATAATAACTGTGGAAGCACAAGTGGTACAGGATGTTGTCCTTGGGATGGTGCCGATTTGAACTATTGGAAGTCATGTGATGATGTAACCATGGTAAATTACGAAAATTTTATGGATTATTCTGAATGTCCAGGTATGTTTACAGAAGGGCAAAAAACCAGAATTTTAACAGCTTTGGCTTCAAGTGTAAGGTCAAATTTAATTACCCAAGAAAACCAAATTGCTACTGGTGTTTGTTCAGCATCAGTTAACTTAAACAACAATGAACAATCTAATGTTTTAGTCTATCCAAATCCATTTAATGATGAAATAACGGTATCATATTACTCAAATGAAAAAACTAACATCACTATTTATTCTATAGACGGTAGAATTGTTAATGAACAAATAAACCAGAAAGCAGGACAAATAATGACTAATTTGAATTTATCTCATTTAAAAAGCGGCGTTTATTTTGTTGTTATTGAATCAGATAATGAAACACAACAGATCAAAATAAATAAATAAATGTTTAAACCTAAAATAGGTTGACTGTTTTAGATTAAAATTATACTAACCTATATCATTAATTTGGTATAGGTTTTTTGGTTCAATTATATTCTACTTATTTCATAGCTACCGATCCAATAGGTGTTGTAATAAATTTATAATGTGACACTTCATTCACTAAATTATTAGTAATAACTATATTTCACTACTTAAAATATGTAAACTATGTCATTTTCAAATTATGGATTGTCTTAACCTTAATTATATGTTCCTATATTTAGTGCAATGAAAAAATATTTTTTTATAACTATAATTATATTCAGCTCCAATTTTGGATTAGCAATCGATAACGAACGTTATCCATTAATACCTCATTCTATTGAAGATAGTGCTTTAATGAAAATTTTTGATTTGACTAAATCAGCTATGTACTATGAATTAGATTCAGTTGATTATTATTTTAAAGAACTTAAAATTAAAGGAGATCAATGTGATAAATTATACTTTGAAATTACTAATCAAATCCTATTAGGAAAACAGTTTGAATTAAATGAAAAATATTTTAAGGCTATAGAATCCTATTTGACAATTTTAATTAATTATGAAAATGATTTAACACAAAAATGGCAACATTTAATAAATAATTATCTAGCTATTTCGTTAAGTAATATTAATGCGATTGACCTCTCATTGGAGTTTAACAATAAGGCGTTAAAATATACATATTCACCAGAAGGAATTGATGATTTTGACTGGTATTATGTGTTTGAAAATCACGCATTAACTTTAATAAAAGCAGAAAAATATGAAACAGCCATAGAGTTTTTTAAACAGAATTTGAAAGCTGCACAGAAAAATAAATATTTTGGTTTAATATTACATGCGTTTAATAACATTGGATATTGCTATCAGTTGGATTCAAACGAATTAATGGCTGCACGAGTTTATATGAAAGGTGTTCATTTTTATGAAAATAATAATATGAACGACTCTGTTCAAATTTCTTTGATTTATGGAGGTTTAGGAAATTCTTATCTTTCGCAGCGAATGATAGACTCAGCAAAGTTTTTTTTAGATAAGGGAGAATTGTTTTCTCAAAACTTGGCAAAATCATCTAATATCGTTCAGATAATTCAACATAACCAGTTTAATTATTTTTTACAAAATGATGAACCAAAACAGGCGTTTAATAAGTTGATGTTACTGGAAGAGTCCGGTTATAAGCCAATTAAACTTAGTCTTGCTAAAAGTAGATATTATGCATATACGGATAATTGGGTTGAGTACAACACCTATTTTGAAAGGTACAGACGTTTATTAAAAAATGAGCACAAGAAAATCAAAGAGTCCTTAACCAAAGTGAACCGTTATTATTTAAAGTTACAAAAAAAACAAATTTTGACCCTTAATGAAAATATTGAATTAAATAACGCTCTGAAAAAATATAAGAGTCAACGGGAGACAATATTCAATGTAATTATTTTTGGGATTATTTTAGTGTTGATTATTTTGTTTGTATTAAGTAGAAAACACCTTATAAACGAAAGAGAATTGATAAAAGCTAAAAATCAAATTGTTGAGGCAGAATTGAATAATTCAAAAAACAATTTACGTCATCAAAAAAAAGAACTAGATACCTATATCAATTCTATAATTGAGAAGAATGATTTAATCTTAAAATTACGAAAGGAAGAGGGTGAAAACTCTAAAGTGCTACCCAAAAAAATATTAACAGAAGAGGATTGGTTAAAATTTAAAAATTACATAGATCAAATTGAACCAGAGTTAATATTGAAAATTAATAAAACTTATCCTGAGCTAAGTAAAGGTGAGTTAAGATTATTTTTATTAATCAGAATTAAATTGAATACAACTTCAATTGCTTCTGTTTTAGGAATCTCAAAAGAAAGTGTTCAGAAATCACGAACAAGATTACGAAAAAAACTGTTTGTAGGTATATCTGAGAGCTTAGAAGCTCTAGTTTATAGGTTTTAAAGATGAATTGTCCCTATTGTTGTCCCTATTAAGATTTAGTAAATAAACGGTTTCCTGAATACCTTGTGCTTTTAAATTTAATTATGAGCATGAAAATTACAACTCTATTTTTTCTATTTATTTGGTTTAGCAATTTGTCTTATTCTCAATGTGCTTCTAATGCTACAAATACAGCGGATTCAAAAATTGACAACGTTGTTTTAATTGGTAATACTACAGATATTACTAATAATAGTGCTGGGACGACTTGTGAAACTTATACGGATTTTACTGCCTTAGCTGCTCCAGAATTAACAGTTGGATTAGCTTATCAAGTAGTTGTTACTTTAGGTACTTGTAATGGTGATTATAATAAATCAGGAAATGTATATATTGATTGGAATGGTGATGGCGATTTTGGTGATACTCAAGAAAGTTTGGGAGAAACTGCATTAACAAACGGTACAGCAACGTTTAATTTTAATTTCACTGTACCCGGTTTTGCTGTTCCAGGTAATGTTAATATGAGAATTGTCTGTAAAGAAGGTGGAAGCATTTCACCATGTGGAACATACACTTATGGTGAAACAGAGGATTACACTGTAAATATAATAGAAATAGCAATGTTTTATACGTCAAGTGCTACTACACAGAACAATGTAACTCCTGTTATTAAGTGTTTAAATAATAATGAAATTATGGGTATAGAAGTTTTAACTTCAGGCTCATTAACACCGATTGATTTAACTCAAATTCAGTTTGATTTAGCGGGGAGCACATCACTTTCGGATATTTCAATGGTTAATATTTATTATACAGGAAATTCAAATACGTTTAGTACAGGAACTCTTTTTGGTTCAGTTATACCAGCTGTTGGACCCTTAGTAGTAGATGGTGTTCAGACTTTGGAAATTGGGACTAATTATTTTTGGATTACGGTTGATTTGAACGCTTTAGCGGTTCCAACAAATATATTAGACGTACAATGTTCTCAAATTACTGTAGGAGGTTTATTTCCAACACCTGTAGTGAGTACTACAGGAACTAGGGAAATTGTGGTGTGTACTGCTTCACCTGGGGGTGTGTCAAATGACCTTGAAGGGTGGTATGTTCCAACAGAAATGTATTCTGATAATGGCGTTTCAACTGCTGTAAATAACGGTACTATACAACAATGGAATGATGTGAGTGGCAATTCAAATCATGTCATTCAAGCAGTAAATACTAATAAACCTATCTTTCATATTGCAGAGTCTTCTAATAATTTTAATGGGTATGGTACATCTGATGGAGATGATTTTTTAGAGCGATCTACCCTATTAGGAAGAAGTTCAGATGGAGCTGTGTATTATTCTGGTAGAACAACTTCTATCACTTCAGGGCAACAAACAGCTTTGGGGTTTGGGGAGAGTGCTGCAGGGTTCTCCAATGATGGAGATGATCCTCATATTGGAATAAATAATGATAAAATGCACACTTGGCATGATAGAGCTGATGGGAGTAATGGTCAAAGAAATTATACGCATACAGGATTGGTATTAACAACTGATATGACATACATTTTTAATCAAAAGTGGACAAACGGACCAAATGGGTGTTACATAAGAAATAATGGAATTGAAGATTTTGCACCTCTTGTTAATATATTACCATTAACTGTAGGGGAGGTGTTTTCTATATATGGTGCTCCAGGTGCTTCCCCTGTTGAGTTTTGGATAGGTCGTATCCCAGAAGTGGTGGTGTATAAAAATCATCAATCTACTAATGAATCACAAAAAGTTGAATCTTACTTGGCAATTAAATATGGAACTACATTGGGTATTAATGGAACGAGTTTAGATTACTTAAACACAAGTAGTACTATTATTTGGAGTCAAAGTGATAATATTGGGTATAATAATGATATTGGTGGTATAGCTAAAGATGATGCTACAGGTTTAAATCAACCAAAGTCTCACAGTACAAATACAACTGCTGGAAGTTTCAATGATATTGTAACAATTGCAAATGGAACTAATTTTGTAACACCTTCTGGAATTGTAACAAACAATTCGACTTTAATGTGGGGACATAATAATGGTCCTACGGTAAATACTGGAGCAATGGTTAATATTACAACTGACAATGGTGAAACTATGCAAACCATATTTCAACGTCATTGGAAATCTCAAGAAACTGGTACTGTGAGTACTGTAACATTGGAATTTGATATGAGCAATATTATAGGGTCTGGTCCAGCGACAGGAACTAACGATTTAACAAATCTCAGACTGTTAGTAGATGAGGATGGTAATTTTAATACGGATGCCACTTCAATTTCTCCAAGTTCATTTGATAATACAACGAACTTAGCTTATTTTCAAGTTGATTTTGTTCCTACTTCTGGTACTGAATCAGATCAAAACAGAGGTTTTTTCTTCACCCTTGCATCTACAAATATTTCTACAACACCGTTGCCAGTAAGTTTTACAGGATCAACTTGTAATTGTAATTTATTGAAAAATACAATTAAATGGAATGTCGTAAGCGAAAAAAATAATGATTACTTTGATGTATTGACTTCTAATGATGGTGAAATTTTTGATAGCTATAAAAAAATATACTCACTTGGAAATTATAATGGTTTACGTAGTTATGAAGTTAACTTTCCAAGTTATAAATTTAGATATTATAAAATAATTCAAATTGATATGGATGGAACTAAATCAATTTTAGGGGTATTTAAAAATAACTGTGAAGTTGATACTGTAATAAGTATTTATCCAAATCCAAACAATGGAGAGTTCAGAATTAAATCGGCCAAATTCAATTATGATGAAGCTGAGATTATCATTTATGATACACGTGGAACTATAGTTTATAAAAGTAGATTAGAATCAGAAAATGAAAGCTTTAATTTAAGCGGATTTTCAACTGGAATTTACAGTATTGTAATCAGTGACACAAAAAAAATAACAACTAATAAATTAATCATTAAATGAAAAGAATACTAGTCTTAACTGCCATTTTATTGAGTGCAATCCCGTTTGCACAAGATACAACATTGGTTCAAACGTTAACCTTTGATAGTATAGCCAGAGCTTATACGTTCCAGTTTCCTGATGGTTCTGAAACGTATAGAAAAGTATTAATGCGATACCGTATGAGATGTAAAGGTGCATTAATATCTACAGGTAGCAATACAAATTTAGGGTGTGGTGAATGGGATTATAGCTGCAATACATTTATCACGGATTCAACGCGTACAGATTCGGTTAAAGCAATACACCCTAACTATATAATTAGTGGATTTAGTGGAACACCTTTTAATTATACAGCTAATCAAACCTATACTTACTATTCCTTTGATCAGGTTAATACCGTTAATACAAATCCAACTTCTGAAAACAGCATAACAATTGGTAATGGAATCATTCAAAATGCATCACCATTGTCAACTGAGTTTAAAAGTTCTAAAAGTCAGTACCTTTTTACAGCGGCTGAATTAGCTGGAGCTGGATTAATAGGAGGAAATGACATTACGAGTTTAAAACTTGATATAGCTGTAGCTGCGGATAATGTAAATCATCTTAAGTTTAAATTAAAAAATACAACAAAAACTGAATTGAATGACAGTACATTGATAGATGATAATGGGTTTACGGAAGTTTATTATCAAAACACGAATATTATAAATGGTTTGAATGAGATTAGTTTCAATACTGCATATAATTGGGATGGTACTTCAAATATCATTGTTGAAGTTAGTTTTACTAATTCTGTAAACGGAACAAGTTCAGAAGTTTTATCTATGACAACAGCATATAATTCAGTAATTGAAAGTCATAATGACGATTCGTACTTAAAATTTACTGCAGGTGATAATTATGCAGAATTAAACAATACGATTGATTTTGGAAGTACACAGGATTTTACAATAGAGTTATGGGTTAAACCAGGTCAAAATCAAAATGACCCTTCTATATTATCGGATAAAAATTGGGCTTCTGGGATAAATAAAGGTTACCTTTTATTTCAAAATGGAAACACTTGGGCAATAAATGTTGGTGATGGGGCTAATAGATTAGATTTAATAGGAGGAAACATAACAACAGATGGTAAGTGGCATCATATTGCTGTGTCATTCGATAGAGATGGCTTAATAAGGTTGTATCAAGATGGTGTTCAAATTAATTCTGGTAACTTATTAGCCGCATCAATGGGTAATATTTTTTCTGGTAACACTCTAAAATTTGGTCAAGATGGTACAGGTAGTTATGGTATTGACTGGGTTGGGGAAATGGATGATGTAAGAATTTGGAATCGTGTGTTAACAGCTGATGAAATTAATAATTGGCAGTATAAAAATATATCTAATACTCATCCTTCATTTTCAGATTTAATAGTGAATCAGACTTTTAATAGCTTAACTTTAGGTCAATTAGTAGATGAATCTACAAATGGAAATAATGCTGTTTTACAAAATAGTGCAGAGCATAAATTATTTAGAGGTGACGTTATTTTTAAAGGATTTGATTTAAGTCAAAATAGACCTAATTTAACATTCATTCAAGGCATATATGGTAGTTCGCTAAATTCAACGTCTTCAGTTTTAGATTCTATTGCTAATCCCTCCAATGTTGTAACGGAATATCAAGTTGTAGGAGGAAACATTATAGAAGTTTCAACAAACAATTATTATGAAGCAGGAAATATGTCCATTTTTGATGAAGCAGGAAATGAAATTGAAATAGTAAACGTACCAGTGCAAAACACAATAAGTATTACGGATTTAGCATATTACAATAAGTTCCCCTCTAAATTTGAAATAATGTCATTTGTTACACCTTATGGAATAGGGCTTGATTTGGGACCAAATGGTAAGATGTGGGAGTTTGACATGACTGATTTTACACCGATTTTAACAAATGATAAATTATTAACGGTTGAATTTTCTGGAGCATATCAAGAAGAATTAGATATTCAGTTTTTGTTTATTTCAGGAACACCAGACAGAACAGTAATTGATATCCAAAACATTTGGAAACCGGGAGTAAGAAGAAGTTATACTAGCTTAATATCAGAACGTTATTTTGAACCAAGAACGGTACAATTGGACCCGTTAAGTGAAATGTATAAAGTGAGGAATGTAATTACAGGACATGGTCAAGAAGGAGAGTTTATTCCAAGAACACATTACCTTGATATTAACGGAGGGGCAAATGAGTTAGAATGGCAAGTTTGGAAAATATGTGGTGAAAACCCAGTATTCCCTCAAGGCGGAACTTGGGTGTATGATAGAGCGGGATGGTGTCCTGGAATGGCTACTGATTTAAAAACGTATGAAATCGATCCAGCGGCTGTTACAAATAACACCATTAATGTAGATTATGGAGTAACTGCTGGTTCAGGTACATCTGATTATTATATTTCATCTCAGTTAGTTCAGTATAGTTCACCAAACTTTATAAATGATGCATCAGTTGTTGATATTATTAATCCAGGATTAAAAACAGAGCATGGAAGAGTTAACCCGTCATGTATTAACCCATTAATTACAATCCAAAATACGGGGTCAATTGATTTAACAGCATTAAAAATTGAGTATAAAGTGTTAGGTGGAACCACAGAAACAATGAATTGGACAGGAAATTTATCATTTTTGAAAACAGAACAAGTTGAATTGCCAATTTCAGGAATTGGATTTTGGGCTGGCGGAATTTCAGATGTTATGGAGGTTACTGTGAGTAATCCAAATGGAACAACGGATGAGAATAATGATAATAACAGGTTAACAAGTCAATTTGAATTGCCAGATTGGTATGGTGAAAACTTCTATATTGAGTTAAAAACAAACAATAATCCAAACGAAAACAGTTACGTAATTAAAGATTTTCAAGACGGTATAGTGTTTACAAAATCCGGACTCTCTGCCAATACAACATATAAAGATACATTAACCTTAGCTGGTGGGTGTTATACATTAGAAATGACAGATTCAGGACAAAATGGGTTGGCTTGGTGGGCCGCTACAGCGCAAGGTACAGGAGCAATAAAATTAAGGTCTACGTCTTCAGTTTTTGAAATTTTTAAAACGTTTGAACCAGATTTTGGTTCAGGGTTTAAATATGGATTTACAATTGGTGCACCAGTGTCGGTTGTAGAACAAGAGTTAAATCAACTTCAAGTTGTATTGTATCCCAATCCAGCGTCTAGTCAAGTAAATATTAGTTTGGAAGGTATAACGTCTAAGTCGTGTAGTATTAAAGTAATTGATGTATTAGGAAAGGTTCATTACACTAGAACAATTGACACATCAAACAACATGAGCTATAATTCTACAATAAATACAAGAGATCTAACTAACGGGTCGTATTTTGTAGAAATTAATTCAGATGATAAAAAGGAAATTAGAAAATTGATGGTAAACAATTAGTTGAATTATCAATTATAATTAGTGAAACCCTAAAACTACTGATGTGGCTTTAGGGTTTTTTGGTTAATATGTACAAACTTATCAATATGGTAATTAAATTGTATATATTTATGTTATGAAGTTTTTAGCAGGTCTATTTTTTTTAACATTAATTTAAGCCTGTTTTCACAATATTCTAAAAATAATAAGATTTATTATGGATTTTTTATCAAAGGAAAAGCACTTGTAGACCCTATATCTATTGAAAATAAATTTGGGAAATCGTTTACTGTTGGAACTGATTTTTACTTTTAAAAAAACCACTCATTAAGTGCTGATTATGTTTATTTCTAAAAAAAGCCAACGAAAATTCAATTTCATTGGCTTTTCACGCTTTGGTTAAGATGTTAATTTATTTTTTCAATACTTTTTTAGTTTGTGATTTACCATCAACAGTTATTGTTAAAAAGTAAATACCAGAACTGTTATTACTTAAATTTACTATTACAGCATCATAGGTTGCTCCTTGATGAACAACTTTTCCTGAAACATCAGTTAAGTAGTATTCAAAGTTTAAACCACTAACATCTATTCTAAATTCCTCTATAATAGGATTAGGATAAGCTTTAAAAGTTGGTAAATCATTAGCTTCTACGCCTAAACAAGATTCAACTTCAATTGATTGTGTTTCTGAGTTTGAACACGAATTTACATCCGTGAAATTATATACAATGTTAAATGTACCCACACCTGTAGTTGCTGAATTAAAGTTGGTTCCTATTACACCAGTTCCTGAGAATGTTCCTCCCGTAGGTGTTGCTGTTAAAGATACATTCGTAGTTACTTCTTGACACACTTTCTCTTCTAAATTAAATGTGATTACCGGTAAAGGGTTAACTGTAACTGACGTAATTATTGATGTTGCAGAACAACCATTACCATCAGTATAAGTAGTAGAATAAGAACCAGTACTATTTGCTGTTAATGTTTGAGTTGTAGCTCCACCATTAGACCAAACATTTCCAGTTGCTTGTGATGAAGTTAACACCACAGATTCACCCTGACAAAATGTTGTTGCTCCACCTGCAGAAATTGTTGGTTGAGCTGGACTTGTTGGACCCGAAATAACTTGTGTTAACGCATTTGATGTACAACTTGTATTCACAAAACTAACATTATATGAACCTGCAGTTAAGCTTGTGGCTGTATAAGGTAGAGTTATGTTTCCAGAGTTTCCTGTCGCCGCACCAGTCCATGAAACGACACCTGTACCAGATCCATTAATTAACATTGAACCACTAGGTGATGTACAAGAGGTTGATGCAGTTACCAGACCTGCTGTAATTGTGGGCGTAGAGTTAATCGTTACGTTACTATTTGAACTAGAAGTATTACTATTTATACTTAGAATTACAGTTTTAGATCCACCTACTGAATAAGTTACTGAGTGCGGTCCTTCTGTATTTGCCGTTGCTGGTGTGGCATTAGCTCCAAAGTTCCAAACGTAAGATGTTGCACCAGTAGATGTACTTGTATATATGACAGTTTGACCAGTACAACCCGTAGATGAAGATACTGTTAATGCAGCATTAACAATGACAGTTGAAGAATGGGTTGCAGATTCCCAAACACCTCTACCATACGTACCTACTCTCACCTTATTGTTAGTTTCATTGATTTCAATATCCATTACTTTTACCATAGGTAAATTCGTCATAAAGGGAATAAAATCAGAATGAGTTGCATCTTTATAATAAACACCCACATCCAGACCTACATAAATTGCATCTGTTTCACTTGACGTTGCATCTAACTTTACAATATTACAAGGCAAGTTAGGTAATGTACCGGTCACATTGGTCCATGTTGTACCACCATTTGTACTTTTTGCAACCTTAACACCTGAACTCATACCGCCAATACTCACCCATATTTTATTTGGATCCGTTTTATGTATTTCAATTGATGTAATCACATCATCATTAACATTTATAGCTGCTAAATTACTTGTTAGTTCAGTCATTGCAGCTCCTCCATTTATAGTTTTAAATATTCCTGCTCCTGCAGATGAATAAATAATTTGTGAATTAGACGGTGCTACCTCCAAACAATTTAAATTACCACCAAAATCAAAAGTCGACAATGCTGACCATGACCCATTGTATTGATAGATTTTATCATAACCAGCCAATATTCTGCCTGAACCAGCGTCATAAACCATAGGGGTTACCCATTCGCCATCAATACCAGGATTACCAATGTCTTCACTCGTTAGTCCGCCATCACTTGTTTTATAAAGTCCGCCATTTTGAATCATACCATATGCTTCTAAAGGATTGGCTGGGTTAATTGCATTTTCCATACCGTCAGCTCCTAACCAAACTCTCCAAGTAGAACCTGAACGATAATAATTTCCATTATCTTGTAAACCTCCAGTAATAGTGTTAACATTATTTTCTACACCACATATTCTATAGAATTGGCCAATTTGTAAGCCATTTGATAGATCGGTAAATGCCGTACCATCATTTGTAGATTTATATATTCCACCATCTGAACCACAGTATAAGTTTCCACCGTAATAACGAACAAAGTGAATGTCTGCATGGGTATACGCTTGGTCATTAGGATCTGACCAGCTATTAACCACAGATAAACTTGAACCTCCGTCGGTAGATTTCCATACGTTTAAAACACCAGTAAAAATCAATTCTTTGTTAGTTGCAGATACGCCAATTGCCATATCATACCAAGATTGATCACCTTCAAAACAATCTGTTGTTGTGTTTCGGGCTACAAATGCACTTCCAGAATTAGTAGATCTATAGACACCTTGATATCCACCACTTCCATTAGCTACTAATGCGTAAACATAAGAATCATCTGCTGGTGTAACTGCCAAGGCTATTCTTGACATACCAGAAGGTATTCCAGTAGACATAGTCCAATTTGTTCCACCATTAGTTGATACTTGAATATCAGATGAACCTGCTGCATAAATTACTTGACTATTTTCGGGTTTAAACTCAATATCACGGTAATCACCACTTTTAATTTCAGTCCAATTTGTACCACCGTTAGTGGTTTTATATATACCAGCTGTTTTTGAAGCAACATACACCACATCAGCGTTTGTTGGATCTACTAATATATCTGCCAATTGACCAGGAACATCAGTTGTGCTACCAACAATTTCCCAAGTTGATCCACCATCTGTTGATTTAACTACTCCAATACTTTGTGTGTCGCCGCCATCAGCATCACCAGTAGCCATATAAATTATCTGACTATTCGTTTTAGCTACTGCAATTGCAGAAATTCCAATAGAAGATAAATTATCCGATAAAGGTGTCCATGACGTCCCACTATTTGTTGACTTCCAAGCACCTCCGCCTGGTGTACCTATGTATAATGTAGATGCTAAATTTGGATCTTCAACTACAAAGTTCACCCTACCTAACCCTGGGCTCCATGATTCCGTAGTTGTATAACTTGAAGGTCCTAATGGTGACCAGTTTCCTCCATCTACACTTCTAGTCGTATGTTCTGATTTATAATCGTTAAATGATTCTAGCTCATTAGTATAGTCAGGAAAACTACCATCTGGCATTAAGCGAGTACTCCAAAAATATTCCCATCTTTTAAATTGTTTCCAACCATGTCCTTTGGAATATTCAAGCCCTTCCCAATCTGTATAAAATTGGTCTTGAATTTGTTTGTAGGTATAATCTCCCGACATCATTTTATTCACCCATGTTGTACTTTGAGCTTTCGCACTTGTAGTAAACAATACTAGTAAAGATACTACACCAATCCTTAATTTTTTCATCTTCTTTATTTAGTTATTAATGCAAAAATAATTTTTCTAACATGTATCAACAAATCAATTTTGTTGTAATAATACATGCTCAACATACTTTAAACATCTTGGTTCTAATAAACCCTACCCCTAAATTCAATTATTTTGAAAATTATTTAAAACAAGTTTGGTCGCAATAAGAAATAGTATTAATTCAATAGCTTATTTGACAATGAATAACATTTTGGCTGAATTCCTATTTAATACTTCATTCGCTAAATCATTAGTTATAACTATATTTCCCTACCTTTGCGACATTAAATAAGCTAACTATGTCATTTTCAAATTTAGGATTATCTAAATCTTTAGTAAAAGAAATAGAAAATCAAAATTATACTACACCAACACCTATTCAAGCGGAAGCAATTCCCGCTATTATTGATAGAAAAGATGTGTTAGGGATTGCGAAAACGGGTTCGGGTAAAACCGCTAGTTTTGTGCTACCTATTTTAATGAATTTGCAAGGTGCAGAAACGGATAGTAATAGACATATTAATGTATTGGTTCTAGTGCCAACGCGTGAATTGGCGATTCAAGTAAATGAGGTGTTTACTTCTTTTGCTTCTGCAATGCCTAACTCTCCTAAAACACTTGCTGTATTTGGAGGTGTATCTATAAATACGCAAATACAAGAATTACAAAATATTAATGTTTTGGTGGCAACGCCTGGTAGATTATTAGACTTGACTGATGAAAATGCGGTTAAATTGAGTAGTGTTGAAGTTTTAGTATTAGATGAAGCAGATAAAATGTTGAATCTTGGGTTTAAATCTGAAATGGAAGAAATTTACGGTCTTTTGCCTAAAAACAGACAAAACGTTCTGTTCTCAGCTACATTAAATAAAAACATTAGTAACATCAAGAACATTATTTTGAATGAGCCGGTTGTTATAAAAGTGAAAGATGAAAATGAAGGTAAAGAGCTGGATCAGATTAAACAATTGGCGTACTTAGTGGAGGAGAATGAAAAAGGACCTTTATTAAGACATATCATTAAATCTAAAAAACTCAAACAAGTGTTAATATTTGCTTCGTCACTTTATAAAGCGGATAATATTGCTGATAAATTAAGAAACCACGGTATTGGTGCGCAAGCCATTCACCGAAAAAAATCCCAGGCGGCAAGAACAAGTGCGCTTAAAATTTTTAAAGAAGGTCAACTTAAAGTATTAGTGGCGACTGATATATTATCTCGTGGAATTGATATTAATGAATTACCATGTGTTATTAATTATGAATTACCACGTTCACCTAAAGATTATATTCATAGAATTGGTAGAACGGGTAGAGCAGATGCTAATGGCGAAGCTATTTCATTAATTAGTCCTGAAGATGAACAACACTTTAAAGTGATTCAGAAAAAAATGGGAAAGTGGGTAAACGTTATTGATTCTAAAAACTTAGACTATTAAGTAAAATGAAAACAGCTACCGTAACTGAACTTAAAAAAGAATTGAAAACACGTTCACAAAGTGATTTGGTTGAGTTGTGTTTGAAATTGGCTAAGTTTAAAAAAGAGAATAAGGAGCTATTGACGTATTTACTGTATGAAGCAGATAATGAACCACAATATATTGAGAATGTAAAGTCAGAAATTGATTTACAATTTTCAGAAATTAATAGAAAGTCGACTTATATTGTTCAGAAGAATGTCCGAAGGATTCAACGTAATGTAAAAAAGTACATACGTTATTCTAAACTAAAAGAAACTGAAGTTGAACTGTTAATTTACTTCAGTCTTAAGCTAAAGCAATTAATACCGTCTATTGGAGCTAGTGGTGTATTACAAAACATCTTTACGCGTCAATTAGAGATTCTTTCTAAAAAAGTAACTGCACTGCATGATGATTTGCAGTTCGATTATGAATGTGAGTTAGAAGAGTTGATGGAATAAATAAGCGTTAATTTTTCTTAAATCTAGAGTTGAATCAATAATTTTATTTATTTTTGTCGTGCGCGACACAATTGTATGCAATAAAATTTTTCAAATGGATTTTTACGACTTAAAAGTGAATACATCTCAAGGTTCAGAATTGAATATGAGCGAATTTAAAGGCAAAACTGTCTTGATAGTTAATACTGCCACTAAATGTGCATTAACGCCTCAATTCGAAGGTTTAGAAGCACTACACCAATCTTATAATGATAAAGGATTAGTAGTTTTAGGTTTTCCTTGTAACCAATTTAATGGACAAGAGCCATTAACTAATGAAAGTATGGCCGAAAGTTGCCAAATTAACCACGGTGTTACCTTTCAGTTGACTGAGAAAGTTGAGGTAAACGGTAAGGATACACATGAAGTTTATAAATACTTGAAAAGTAGTTTAGGTGGTTTTTTAACGGCTAATATTAAATGGAACTTTACAAAGTTTTTAATTTCTCCTGAAGGTGTGCCTCTGGAACGCTATGCACCGATAACAAAACCTGACAAAATTGAAAAAGATATTATTAAAGCGTTAGGATTATAGTTCTAATTTTTAATAGATATTGAAATCCCTTTAATACGTTTGTGTTAAAGGGATTTTTATTTATAATAAGAAGTTTTCTGTGTTTTTCTTCTCTAAACCTAACAGGTCAAACGAATTTTGTTTTGCAGACCTTTTGGATTAAATTATTCAAACCTGTTCATCACTATTGTTTTTTCTCCTAAGAGGTTTCTTTTAAGTATCTACCTAACCTATTAGGTTTTATTAATTCCTACTCCACCACAACCCTTATCCCATCACTATGGCTAGTAAACTCTGGAGCATACATGCATTGAATAGTCGTAATCCCATTTGAGAATTGTCCTTTGTGTTGCACGCGTAAATCATATTCAAAGACATACGTTCCTTTTGGAATATAGTCAAAAAAGAAGTTAGTGGAAGCATCCTTTGTAGCTTCATAATAGCCTAACCCTTCTCTGTATTTGTAAGTAGATAACACATTTATGGGCTCAAACCCTGAAGAACGCATATCTTTCATGTGAACATATTCTAAATTTCTATCTGTACGTAATTCAATACGAACTCTAATTTTATCTCCAATGTTTAGTGTGTTGTTATCATTAATCTGTGTTAACTTTTCACCTTCTGACGTATTGGTTAATTTAAACAATTGCTTTTCTAATTTTAAGTTAGTTTCCGCAAATGTAATTTTATCTAAATCTTCAAAGTATTGCCAGTACAGTGCACCCCAAGCTACGCCGGTAGTATTCTTTTTTACGGTAACATTACCCATTTCAGGTTTCACTTCTTCTCCAGTCCAATTGGTTTTGAAATAACCTGTTCCAGCTTGTGTGTTTACATTGTATGGATTGTCATCTACTGTTTTTGTATAGTTTATCGGCTGTCCACCAACTGTAACTTCAACTAATTCGTCAGAAGCCAATAAGTCGGTTCCTTTTAACAATAAAGCATAAACAGCTTCAGTGGTTTGTTTGGTTGTTTTCCAATTGGTAGTTTGCTTTTGTTTTAACAGCCAAATCTTTAAATTGGCAACACTTTCTTGATCATTTGCTACTTCATCAAATAATTCAATCATTACAGCTTGAGTTTCAATTGGTGCTTGATACCAACGGTAACCAGATGTATAACTTTTCCAATACATTCCAAACTCTTCATGTTGAATGGCATTGTCTTTTAATGAATTTACAATATCCGTTGATAGGGTAGGTATATTCATCCTGTGAGCGGCTAACCCCAACATTCCTTTGGCATAAATGTTAAAGTTTAACCAATAGGATTTAGCTTGTGCTTTATAATAATCCACAGCGATTTGAGTGGCCTTGTTCATTTTAACTTCTGGAAAGTATGAACGTGCATATAAGTACTGAATTTGATTGTATCCAATGTGTTGATTTTTCAGATAGTGCTTATCCCATTTTTTGGCATGTTCTAAATCTCTAACGATTTCGCCATCTAAATACTGAATTCCCTTTTTTACCATGCTCCAAACTTTACTATCATTACGAATAGATTTAATTCCTAAATGATCTAAATGACCCATTCCAGTTACAATGTGTTGCGTAATGTATCTGTTTTCTTTCATTCCTGGAAACCACGGCCAACCACCATTTACAGATTGAGTTTTAATTGTTTTATTTAAGGCTTTGTCCAATTCTTTAGACATGCGATTCATGTCCAATAAAATAGATAAATTTTTCTTGCTTTGCGTTTCATTATTGGCATCTAATACCCAAGGTGTTTCTTCTAACATAACCGATTTTAACTCTTGGTTTTTGTTTAAATTACTTAAAAATGCATCAGGTGAATTTTTACCCCAATCTTCCACCACTTGTTTAATTTTTGGGCTTGAATTCATAATGTGACTCGCAATCGCATTTGAATAATAACGGGTAAAGGTCTGTTCCGCACATTCATAAGGATATTCCATCATATATGGCATAGCTTGAACCGCATACCAAGCTGGATTAGAAGTAAATTCTAATGTATAATTATGATGACGTAATGTACTGCTGCTCGCTGAGTTTTTTAGCTTGTCAAAACTGAAGGTTTTAGTTTCTTTTCCTCTAATTGGCATGGGTAGGCTTTCGGTTACTAGCATTCTATTACTTAAAATAGGTAGAACGTTTGCTTCTCCATCTGAAAAATTACCTGCTTGTGCCACAATTTTGTATTTCACTGCACTTAAATTATAAGGAATATCTAACACCCAACTGGCCGTTGTACTTTGTCCTGCCCTTGCTGTAAACGATTTTTCAGAATTAGATAAACTAAAGGTTTCATCTATCACTTTATTTGTAAAGGGATCAATTAATTGTAATAGTACCTGTCCAGTTAAATCCGTTTTAGAGATATTCGATATTTTTGTAGATACTGTAATTTTATCACCTTCTCTTAAAAAACGGGGTGTGTTTGGTACAACCATTAAATCCTTTTGAGTGACTACCTTTTCTGAAATAGATCCAAATTTTAAATCCTGCGTATGCGCTAATCCTAAGAAACGCCATTTGGTTAAACTTTCTGGAATAGTAAACTTAATTTTAATATTCCCTTCGTTATCTGTTAATAATTGAGGATAGAAAAAGGCCGTTTCATTAAAGTTAGTTCTGGCTTTAACTTGCTTCAAAGCACTAGACGTTTTATCTTTTTTTTTATCATTTCCTAAAACCCCACCAACAGTACTTGCTATTTTTGAAATGGTTTTACTCTCTATCTGTGGAAGGTTTGCTACATCACTTCTTAAAGCTCCTGATGATACAGAAATACTTTCCTCAGATTCTTCCATCATTGGAGCGCTATCGTACATGACAGATCCTTCCATATCATCATCCACCATTTCAATTTCATCATAATTTCTATTTTTATAATAGTATTGACCATAATAGCGTCCATTATATCCAAAGTGATTTAAGTATGGGTAACTCCTGTTAGGGTTGTTAACATATGTATTCCATTTATAATTGAAGTTTCTTCCATTTTGTTGAGCAATACCTGAATGCCTTGACCAATTATTGGTACGGTAATAATGATGATAGATGTTCATAAAATACTGATTGGGTGTATACAATTCATCTAATGAGGCATCATATAAAGTAGCCAATAATTCAGCCATTTCCTTCTCCCCTTTTTTGTTTTTTATGGTCATGGTCCATTCTTCATCTTGACCAGGTAGTAGTTTGTTTCTGAAGGTCGAAAAAGCTAAGTCTAATTGCTTATTTTCAAAAGGAACGGTTACTGTTTTAGCTATTGAAAAAGACCTATTGTTTTTAATAGTTGAAAAGTTAATAGAGAAGTTTCCTCTGTGTTTTTCTTCAACGTCTATAGTGATTAAATGATGTTCGTTAGACAACTCAATCCACTCTTGATGAACAGTTATACCTTTATGATCAATAGAGTAGAAAACATATAACTCATCTTCTGCTGTAGAAATGACATATTTTGCTTGTTGACCGGGTTGCACGTTAGTTTTTAATTCGCGAACCGTAAATATCGAATTGATAGCAGGAGTTTTATCACAACAATTTGAAATTTCAAAGTAATGTACATCTTTGACTTTAACACCATTTTTGTCTTTTGCTACGGCCTCATACACATACATTCCTGCTTCCCATTTCTTAATTTTTGGTAGGTTTATTTCGTCCGAAATTTTTGTGTCAAACACTTCTGATAAAATAGACGCTCCTTTTTTCCAAGTATGATAATCATTTTCAGATTTGTACTCATCAAGGGGAAACAGTTTTGTAAATTCGGCTTTAGTCCACATTTGCATATCTGGTTCAGCCCATAAACGGTTACGGTAAGTTTGATCCGGTGTAATCAAAGGGTAAATTTTAAAGTCTCCTTTGGCAAAAATGGGTTGACCATTTAAATTAGTCGTAGATATCTTAATAGTTCTATCTTCATTATTCACAAACTCTGCAGGCAGATTCTGCCCTAATACTAAGGATTGGTACCCAACAGAAACAGTTGAATTGGTTTCATGTGATTCTCCATTAATATCTGTTACTGTAGCGTAAATTTTATAGTCAAAAATAGGTAAGTCCTTAGGGTTTTTAGTTTCATCTGGAAGGGCATTAAATGTAATGGTGTACTCTCCATTTTCATCTGTAGTAGTTTCTCCTAATAGAATTTCTTTTTCCGTATTCTGATTTCCATACCACCAACCCCAACGGTAATAGTTATAACGCGTGGTTCTTGTTACCCTAAATGACACGTCAGCCCCATCAATTTTATTTCCTGCATAAGCTGTCGCGACTCCAGTTACAGTAACGTCATCATTAACCTTGTATTCGCCTTCTAATGGGTTTATTTCAGTACTAAACTTTGGACGTTTATATTCTTCTACTCTAAAACTAGTACTACCATTGCCATTTTTAATTGTCATTTGCCCAGTTAACACGCCAAAAGGAGCTACAAAACTACCCGTAAATGAGCCAAATTCATTTGTAGTGACATTAACATCTTTCACTTTTTGGTGGTTCACATCATAAAATGATACGGTTGATTTCCAATTGGTTTTAACATCTCTTTTTTCTCCAGTACTTTCATAACTAATCCCTTTAAAATAAATAGTTTGTCCTGGTCTGTAAAGTGTTCTGTCTGTAAAAAAATGGGTATTTATACGTGTGTTTGGTATGTGAGTTGAATTTTTATATAAGTATAAATGTTCATTGCTGAGGTAATAATCTTTATCTGTTTCAATTGAAAAATAATAAGAACTTATTTTACCTTTAGCAGCAAATTCAGCTATTCCATTGGCGTTCGTTTTATAATGACCTAGTGTTTTACTTTCGTAGTTTCTTGTTTTGTAATTGTATTCAGAATAGTATACGCCTACATTGGCACCTTCAATTGGCATTCCATCTGTACGTTCTGTTACTAAAATATTACCTACGTCACCATTTTTTTGAGTTTGATACGTTAAATTAGTTACCCAAAATTGAGAATAAGAATAGGCTGATTTTTCTTTTGTAAACTCAGGAGATGAACTAGCGACAATAATATATTTCCCATTATTTAATTCTGGAAGCATATACTCCATGGAATGTCCCCTGTAGTCTTTTGGGTGCTTTAAAATGACTGTTTTATTGTAAATCCCCTCTTTTTTACCAATGTAACTTTCAATTTCATTATTACGACTAAGCTTAACTGTCTTGTAGTTTTTTACGGGTACTATTTTTAAATAGAGAGTATCAAAATTGGTATAGTTTAGTAAGATTTTATTTTTTGTATTGGCTTCAACAACTTGTTCGCAAGTAAAGTAAAAGTTTTTAGTTTTAATTCTACTTATCAACGCTTTACATTGGCTAGACCCATGGGTATTTGGGTAACGTTTAATCGTTTCTTCACAAATTTTAATGGCTACTTGTTTTTCCCATTTATGAGTAACATTGTCTGGGAATGAATAATCGTTTCCTCTGTTATTGTGAATTTCGGCAATTAAATATAATGCTTCAGACACATATGGGTTTTTAGAATATACTAAGGTTAGTCTGGTCAAGGCTTCTTCATATAACTCGTCTTTATTTGAAGACACAGATTTGGAATAGGCATACTTTATTCTATCTAACTCCAGTAGTAATAAGGCAGTTTTATTAGATTGATTTAATCTGAATGTGGTTAAGTTTTGATAGATTAATGATCCATAATAGGTTGTGTTATATGTGTCAGGAGATGTAATACCTAATTGACTAAATGTAGTACTTGATCCAAAATAGTCCTTCTTATTCATAGTATAAGTTACGGCTGAACCTGGCACATTAAAACTATTCGCATTAAAAAATTGAATAGCTCTATGTCCTAAAAAATCAAACAAGGTAGGTCTAAAATCTAAGGTGTTTTGTGTGTTTAATATCAGTAAACTATAGTCCTGAATAGGAGTTTCTTGTGAAACACTGGCATTGTTTAAAGACGCTTGATAATGATAAATTACTTTATTTGCAATTCGTTTTAAATCCCAAGTACGAATGTCATTCAACTTTACCTCAGATTCTACTGTGGTTCTTTGAGACACCTTCCACATATTAGCAGAATAATAGCCCCAATATACTTCAGCTGTTAAGGAATGTAAAATCTCTTTTGAAGGAGAAGGCGTTTGTTCAATTAATGCTTCTAAATTGTGAATGCCTAAAACATAATCATCTTCCTTTAAGTAAGTATTATACTTTAACTCATAAAAAACAGATTTAATAACTTGTTCATGATTCTTGGATTTAATAGATTTTAAAAAGATGGTATTCACCTTTTTTAAGGCCATATTAAATAGCCCTTTTTGTTCTAAGCTATCAATTTCTCTCCAGTTTTTTGCATACACGTTTTGAGAAAATCCTTGGATTGAAACCGCAAGAATGAGTAGTAATGTGAATAATGATTTATTGGTCATAATAGGATGTTTTGTCTAAATATACAAATAAGTGTTAGAAAGGTTCAGATTTACTTATGATTGGGTTTTTATAAAGATGTATTAATTACAATGAAAGAGCCCTACTTTAATTAAAAAGTAGGGCTCGAATATATGAAAGTAGTAATAAAGGTACTTATACTATAGTCTCGCTAAACTCAATGTTAAGAGCAGATTCTAAACGTTTAATTCCTCTTTTGTCTTGTTCAGTAATAAAACTTAATGACAATCCTTTTTTACCTGCTCTAGCCGTTCTACCCGCTCTGTGTGTGTAGTATTCCATTTGATCAGGTAATTGGTGATGTAAAATAAATGCTAAGCCTTCAATATCAATTCCTCTGGCAGCTACATCAGTAGAGATAAGTAATTGAATTTTATGACCTTTAAATGCTCTTAACACCTTTTCTCTTTCAATTTGTTTTAAGTCACCATTTAAAACGTCTACATCATAATTTTTAGCTTGTAATTGCTTACATAATTTGACACTGTCAGACTTTGTTCTACAAAAAATAACACCTCTATTATCACCTTGTACCCTTAAAAACTGGTGCATAGCGTTTACCTTTTCTTTAGGTTCACAAATTACATATTCGTGAGTAATGTTCCTGTTTACTTGGTTTTCAGAATCAATCTTCACTTCTTTATAACCAGTAGACATAAATTTACTGATAATCTTCTTGATTTCTTCAGGTAAAGTAGCAGAGAATAACCACGTGTGGCTTTCACCTTTTACAAACGATAAAATCTTGTCTATATCAGCTTTAAATCCCATACTTAACATTTCGTCTGCCTCATCTAAAACAACCGTTTTAACATCACTTAAATCAATATGACCTCTTTCTAATAAATCAATTAAACGACCAGGTGTTGCTACAACAATTTGAGTTGGTTTAACCAAAGAAGCTATTTGTCTGTCCATATTAGGCCCTCCAAATACAGCTACGTTAAATACTTTGTCATAATACTTAGTGAATTTAAACATCTGCTTAGATATTTGTTGCACTAATTCACGTGTAGGTGATAAAATTAACCCTTGAATTTTAGGGTTTTTGGCTGACACTTTTTGAATTAATGGTAAACCAAAAGCTGCAGTTTTACCAGTACCTGTTTGTGCTTGACCAACAAAATTATTTTTTTGACCTAGTAAATAAGGAATCGTTTGTGTTTGAACAGGTGTTGGTGTTACTATACCCATTTCAGTTAATTGCTTAACAATGTTTGGGTGAATACCTAATGCTTTGAAAGTTGTCATAATGTCGTACTTAATTTAATAATACAAAGAACGCCTTTTTAATTCGTTATTCTATGTATTTGCTGAAAATAATCTAATATACAGGCTTATTTTCAACGTTTTATTTGTAATAATTTTATTTATGTGATGAGCTGGGTTTAATCTAATTTAGGTATCATGAAACAAATCATTTAACACCTCATAAATTAATTGATTTTCATAGCCTTTGGATATTAAATAACGTTGAAGTTTAGCTTTTTTATCCCATTGATTTTTACCTTTAACTTGCTCAAATTTTTTAATGGCTAAATGGTTGAGGTTCTCTAAATACTCATCTTCATCAATTTCTTTGAATGCTTTTTTAGTGGAGTAGTCAGATATCTTTTTTTGCTTCAGATTCAGTTTGATTTTAATCTTACCCCATCTTTTTATTCGAACCTTTCCACTGACATAGGCTGAGGCAAAACGTTCTTCATTTAAAAAATTATTGACAATCAAATCAGCTATCAAATTGTCAGACTGTTCACCATAAAAACCCCAATCACGCAATTTGTTTTCAACTTCTTGCATGCACCTTTCTTGATAGGCGCAATACCATTCAAGCTTTGCTTTAGCTTCAAGGAAAGAGGGTTGTTTTTTTTCTGGGTTAGTGATCAAGTCTAATGGTTTGCGTGTTAGGTTCTTTGGCTTAGTGTAAAATAAAAAAGCCAATAATTAAAAGTAGTAAAACTTTTTAATTATTGGCCTCTTAATAACTGTATTACTGTTTAGATATTAATCTTCTTATGAGCTGCATCTAAGAATGAATATTCAACTAATTGATTTCCAGAAACAGCAGAAACAGTAATCCATTTCTTATATTTTAAAAACCATTTTACTTGAATAGACATGATTCCTTTTGTAAAGTATGACGCTAAATAAGGGTGAACTAATAACGATAATTTGGCGTGCTTTTTATCTTTAATTAAGTAGTCTAATGTACTTTCAATTTCGTCAGAGAACATGATAGAGGCTTGAATTTTTCCTGTTCCTTCACATGTTGGACATTTTTCAGATGTCACAATTTCAGTTACAGGTCTAACACGTTGACGTGTAATTTCCATAACACCAAATTTAGATGGTGGTATAACCGAATGCTTAGCACGGTCAGTCTTCAATAATTCTTTCATTTTTTCAAATAAAAGTTTATTGTGTTCCTTTTTGTGCATATCAATAAAATCAACACAAATAATTCCACCCATATCACGTAAACGTAATACACGAGCTAATTCTTCTGCTGACTCCATATTTACAGCAAATGCATTATCTGCTTGAGAATCTCCTTTTTTGTTTCTGTTTCCTGAATTAACATCCACTACGTGCATAGCTTCAGTGTGTTCAATAATTAAATAGCCACCGGATTTTAAAGGTACTTTTTTACCGTAAAGATTTTTAATTTGTTTGTTAATTCCAAAGTGATCAAAAATGCCAAGTTTACCATTGTAATGTTTTACAATTTTTTCTTGCCCCGGTGAAATACCAGAAATGTAGTCTTTCATTTCATCATTTAACCCTTTATCGTTAACATGAATCTTAGTGAAATCATCATTTAAAATATCTCTTAATAAAGCAGAAGCTCTATTTAGTTCTCCTAAAAGTCGTTTTGGTGGTTTTGCAGTTTGCATGTTTTCATGCACTAGTTGCCACTTAGCTAAAAGGTCTTTTAAGTCATTATCGATTTCAGCAATTTTTTTATCTTTTGCTACCGTTCTAATTATTACACCAAAGTTTTTAGGTAATAAGCTACGCATTAAATCACGTAATCTATCTCTTTCTTTACCGTCCTTTATTTTCTGTGAAATAGAAACCTTATTAGAAAAAGGGACTAATACAATGAATCTACCAGCTAGGGTGATTTCCGCATTAAGTCTCGGACCTTTTGATGAAATAGGTTCTTTTGCAATTTGGACTAATACTTGGCGAGTTGAAGATAATTGTTCTTCAATTTTGCCTGTTTTCTCAATGTTAGGTTCTGGCTTAAAATATAATAAGTCCGATACGTTTTGCTTTTTTTGTAAAGTGTCTTGTACGTATTTATCTACAGATTTAAATTGAGCGCCTAGATCTAAGTAATGTAAAAAGGCGTCTTTTTCATAGCCTACATTAACAAAGGCCGCATTTAAACTAGGAACTACTTTACGTACTTTTCCTAGATATATATCGCCAACCATAAAGTCGTTGTTGCCTTTTTCTTCATGAAGCTCAATTAATTGACCCTCACGTAAAAGTGCAATCCAAATCCCTTCAGGACGCGAATCTACTACTAATTCAAAATTCATATGTTAGAATTTTACACCATAAAATAGATGCAATTAAGGCCTCTTTTGGCCATACAAAAGCAAATATTATGGATTTATAAATATATGTGCACACCTTGTAACTCTTCTACTCTTTCTGATTGGTTCTATAATTGCAATAATCCAATCAAGTGGTAAATTACTTATTTGAAATTTTTTAGAACGTGTGATTTCAAGCACTTTAACGTTCGTTTTAAATTAAGTTTTTGGTCTTAAATAAATTTACAAATACCGTTTACAAAAGGGTACGCTATAAACAACAAATACTTAGCAACCAATGTTACCAAGTATCTGTTATTAATTTTCTTAAAGAAAAGAATCGACTTATTTTTTCTTGTGTCTGTTCTTTCTTAGTCTTTTCTTTCTTTTGTGAGTTGACATCTTATGTCTTTTTCTCTTTTTTCCACTTGGCATATCGCTTTGTTTTTAAATTAATTAATACTTTTTTATATAAGAAACTCTCTGGAATTCAGAAAGTCTAGTTTTCTTACTCCGTTACTTTGGAGCGCAAAGATATAAAAAGAAATTTAGTTTTACAACTATTTTACTTTTACGTTAGTTTTTACTTCTTCAACAAATGTTTTTGCTGGTTTAAAAGCGGGTATATTATGTGCTGGAATGATGATTGAAGTTTTAGCAGAAATGTTTCTTCCTGTTTTTTCAGCTCTTTCCTTTACGATAAAAGAACCAAATCCTCTTAAATATACGTTTTCTCCATCAGATAATGAAGTTTTAACTTTTTCCATGAATGATTCTACAGTAGCCAAAACAGCCATTTTTTCAACTCCTGTTTCTTCTGCAATTTTGTTTACGATATCAGCTTTCGTCATAACTTGTTTACTTTTAGTATTTTGTGATTTTTCTGCAAAAATAACTCTTATTTCGGAATGAAAACTATAATTTAGACGATTAATTAATTTTTCTGCACTAATGGCTGATTTTTCTATATTAATTCAAGAATGGTATCGTTTAAACAAGAGGGACCTCCCTTGGAGACACAGTAATTCGGCTTATAACGTCTGGATTTCGGAAATTATTTTGCAACAAACGAAAGTGATTCAAGGTTTAGATTATTACTTGAAATTCGTGTCTAATTTTCCGACAATTCATGATTTAGCAAATGCAGATGAAGATGCCGTTTTAAAATTATGGCAAGGCTTAGGTTATTATTCACGTGCTCGAAATCTTCATTTTGCGGCAAAACAGGTTGTAAATGATTTTAACGGTAAGTTCCCTGTGACGTATAAAGACTTAATGATGTTGAAAGGCGTTGGGGAGTATACCGCTTCTGCTGTATCATCAATTATTAGTAATTTGCCACATGCTGTGGTAGACGGCAATGTGTTTCGTGTATTAAGCAGGTGTTTTTTAGTAGACACTGCCATAAATTCAACTAAAGGAAAAAAAGAATTTACGATTTTAGCTAATAGCTTATTAGATGTTAATAATGCGGGTGATCATAACCAAGCCATAATGGAAATTGGAGCTTTGGTGTGCAAACCAAAGAATCCGCAATGTGAAACATGTCCAATAAACAGTAAGTGTTTAAGCTATGCCAATGGTACTATGCTAAACTATCCTGTAAAGGAAAAGAAAGTTAAAGTTAGAAATAGATATTTGAATTACATAGTTACTACGGATAAGAAAAGCATTGTGATTAAAAAGAGAGGGCCTAAAGACATTTGGCAAGGCTTATTTGATTTCCCCTTAGTGGAAACCGATAAACCAGCTGAAGAAATGGGTGAATCTATCTATTTAGACAAACAAATTAAGCACATTTTATCGCACCAACATATTTATGCCTCTTTTTGGATTAAAGAAGTTAAGGCATTAAGTATTGAAGATCCAGAGCAAATTGTTAAAATGACTGATTTAGAAGATTATGCTTTGCCTCAATTATTGGTGAAATATTTAAATACGTCTGATTATTTTAATGGGTAGATTTATTTTAAATTGGTTCTCCTAACAGGTTTATTTAGGATGTATACTTAACCTGTTAGGTGTAATTCAAGTCAACTTTCCAAACCTAACAGGTCAAAAATTTTGTGTTTTGCAGACCTTTTAGGTTAATTTTTCTCTTAACGCATTTCTCTAAATTATAAACTTATCCTTAAGATGTAGCTTACAAATGTTTTTAGATTAGCTTTTGAATTTACCGGTTTTACCTTCAAAAGTTACGTCCGCACTTTCTTTTGAATATTTAGAATCATTTCGTCTCCGCCATTTTTAACTGCTGCTTCTTTTGCTTTTAATACTAGTTTCAATAGTTCTTCTAACTCTCCTTCCATTATCGTTGAAAAAGGTTGCACTTGATGTTTAATTCCTGAGTCTTGTATAGTATGTATTCCAGCATCAATAATGTCATAAGCATTAGTACTATTAATTGGAACTATTTGAAGTGATACGTTGACTAAGTTTTTATTTTTTGTCATTACTCTATATTTTGTTTGTTATGCAAAGGAGAAATTGCTAACGTTTAGATTATGGTTCGTACGGGTTAAAAGCTCTGTACTTCCCATAGATGAAACCATATTTATTATCAAAATCGATATGATACACCAGTTATTATACTACTATACCCAAAGTTATTATTAACCTTACCGAACAATGAGTATGGACTGAAGTTATATTCTAAATAAAGTCCAATAGACCTTTTTATGAATACAATTTTTCTCAGGCCTATTCCAAAATTTAAGTTTACGGTTTCGATACTGTAGTTATTACCGTTTCCATTTTTTAGGGTAGGCTCTTTATTATTCGTTTGAATAAACCCAATACCTAGGCCAAAATATTTATTCAAAATTAATTTCGTTGAAATTCTATTTTCGTTACTTACCCATAAGCCTAAAAAGCCATTAACTGTGTTTTTCGAATTTGCAATAAAAGTAGTATCATCTGTTGTATACTCGAAAGATTCTGAATTAATTGGAATATTAATACTTGTTCCTAATTCAATTCTTAATTGTTTAGTAATTGGAAGCCCCCATTTTAAACCTATATTAGGGTTTAAATCGAAAGTTCTATCTAAATTTCCAAGTGGTTTCCAAATTCCTCCTTGAATTGTAATACTCATCCCGTAATTCCAATATTCATATTCCGAAATAGAATCGGATAGTTCTTTATTGTTCTGTCCGTATGTAGAATGAACAATTATACTCATTATAAAGATCATGACTATTCCTTTCTTCATTTCTTATTGTTCTAATTTATATTATTATGAAATTCTGTTATTCATGTTTCAATTGTTAATTTAACATTGACTTTTAACAATTAATGATTTTCTCCATAAAATTATGAAGTTGGGTTTAACAAATAGAACTAATTTATAAATGGTATTACAACCAGTACTCCTGAATTTTTTAAGTGATAAGATTGCTTAATTTTAATTATTTTTTAAATTAAAAGGTTACCTTTTCAAACTGATTACATCTTTAGGAAAGAAACTATAATGAATAATACGAAACTAACACATTTATTGAGGAGCGGTAAGGAAGAAAAAGCCTTTACCAAACTCTATTCACTTTATCCTAAAGTAGAAAAATACATTTTAATTAATTCGGGATCCAAAGCAGAAGCATTGGATGTATTTCAAGAAGGACTAATCATACTTTTTAATAAAAGTAAAACCAATGACGAATTGGTGGCGGATGGGTTTTTAATTAAAACCTGTAAATACCTTTGGCAAAATCAACTCCGTAAAAACAAAGTACGATATGGTGATGATGCTCAGCTTAACGAATTAATAGAAGATGATAGCTAATTAGAATTATTAATAGAAAAGGAAAATAAACTCAATGAAATAGAAGTCATTGTAAAGAAAATAAGTAAAAAATGTCGTCAGATATTTGAACTGTTTTATTTCAAATCAATGCGTATGACTCAGGTAGCCGAAATTATTGGCTATAAATCTGTTCAATCGGCAAAAGTGCAAAAATACAAATGCATGGAACAAGCCAGAAATTTAGCCTTAGCTAATGAACATAATGTAAACCTTAAACACTAAAGCCATGCGTAAAGAATTAATAGAAATAGAAAAAATAGAACAGTATTTATTAAACACAATGTCTAAAACTGAAAGAAGTGAGTTTGAAAATCAAATCAATTCTAATCCCGATTTAAGAGCAAAAGTAGAAGCCCAACAAACCATTATGGAGGCTGTTGGGAGGATGGCCTTAAAACAGTCTACCAAAAATGCACATAAAAGTTTTAAGTTAAAAGCGTTGCTTACTAAATTGATAGCATTTATTGCCATTATTGCTGCAGCTGGTTTTATTACTTTACAAGTTTTAAATACTAAAAACGTTGAAAATCCATCCGTAATTAACGAAAATCCGTCTTTTTTACCCAAAAACGACTCGGTTTCCAATTTTTCTAATAAAATGTTAGAGGAAGAAGTTTTCCGAATTTCAACTCAGCAAGATACCGTTATTGAAAACAAAGATGGGATCGTTATTTATATTCCGGCTAATGCGTTTGACACAGATAATACAGAAATTGATGTATTAGTTCAGTCCGCCTTAAGTGCGGAAGATATATTATATGCCGGATTGAGTACAACGTCTAACGGAGATGCTTTAGAAACCGGTGGTATGTTTTATGTGGATGCGTTTGAAAACGGAAAACGAATCAATTTAGTGAAAGATTTGCAAGTGGATGTGCCAACCGATACAAAAGTGGACGGTATGCAATTGTATGCAGGCGAAACAACAAAAGACGGAGACATAAATTGGGTAAACCCAGCTCCAATTAAAAATAATTTAACGCCCGTTGATATTTTTACATTAGACTTTTTTCCACCAACGTATGACGTTAAGTTGTCAGAGTGGGGATATCCTAAAAAAGAGTTTAAAGACAGTTTGTATTATTCCTTTGCTTTTGAGGAAGAAGGTTCTTCTTTATCATTAGATGCTATTGTTGTGGATAATGTTGAAATTCCGAATAGACCATTAACTCGGGATGAAGCAAAGTTTATTTATGGAAAAGGAGATAATAGGGCTCTAGATAATAATATGACAAGTGATGAGACGATTAAATTGAGTCGAAGGAATAGGTTACCAGTTCCAAAGATGCCAGATTCTGAATCTGATCGTATAAATAATGAAATGGCTTCAAATCAAGGGGCATCCGTTAATGATATGCCAGCCTCTGTTGATGAGATTATAAAGTGGAACTTTAAGTCAAATTATATTGGGAATAATAATTATGAAATAATTATAACGGTTGATCAATTGGGTGGTTGGCATATTTATTCTCAAACGCAACCTAATGGGGCAATAAGTTACCCAACTGAATTTTCTTTTACTGGTAATGGTATTAAAGTTATTGGAAAAACTAATGAATATGGTTCTACATTGCATGATGGACAATTTCCAGAACGTGTCTTTACTGGAGATAAAGCAATTTTCAAACAAAAAATACATGTGACTAAAACCACAAGTCTTAAAATTGATTATGGCTATATGGCTTGTTTAGAAGCTTGTTTTGCTCCAGAGTTTAGAAGTATGGTAATGCAATTAGAATTAAGAGAAGATGTTTCACCCATTACTCACATCAATCCAGCCAGCATAAAAACTATTTGGAATACTAAATTTAACAACACTAATTTAGCCACAAAAGAGTTTGAAGAGCGTTTAATTTGGATTCATAGATCATGTAGTCAATCCGTTTTAGATGTGTTCATTAATAATTTAGATAAACCATTATATGAAGTTGATTTAATGGTGGTTGATATGGTGAGTGGAACAGTTAAATCTAAATTTATTGAGTTTTCTAAACGAAAAGATGGTCAAGTAGAGTTGGATGATGTAGCTACTCAAGAGTTAAGTGGCTATTATAAAATTAAAACCAAGGCGTACACTAAGGCGTTATTAAAAACTCAGAAAACGTATTGGGAGGAACAAGCACAAAAAGATGTGAATCAACAAAATGCGAATTCACAAAGTGTTTTAGGGATATTAGAAATAAACAAGATGTGTTCAATAAGGAACTCAGAATTAATCTTTGTAAAGTGTACAGCGAGTTAAAAGAAAATTACGATTGTAATAGAAAACCAATTCCACCACCAAAAGCGACTTACTCAGTTTCAGTGTCTAGTACAGGTTGGAATAATATTGATAAACAAGTATTTATTGCCACATTGAATAGAGAAACAACATCAATTTCATTAAATGGTAAAACGTCAACATTAATCTATGATGATTGGACAGGCTCAATACCTGAGTATGAAACCTACGATAGAATTAATGTCTATAATATTCCAAAAACAATTAATAGTTATGTTAAAATAAAAGGTCAAAAGGGAAAGTATACCTACAAACTGAATGCAGATTTAGAATATGAAACGGTTATTTTAGCATGGAATAAAAATCAATTGTATTATGCCACTAAAGCTACTACAAAAGGAAACGAAACGTTTAAATTGAAAGCAATTTCTGAAATAGATTTCAAAACTAAAATTAAGGCTAAACTTAGTCATATTAACACCATGAATACTGAAATTGATTACATTATTAACACCAGAATAAATGACAAACGCGTCAAACAAAATATACAACGTAAAAAACTACGTAGTAGAGTAGAGCCCATTGTTTTTCCATGTTTGAGTGGAATAACAGTGTCTTCAGATAATCCTACGGTTGATTCTACAAGTGTTGAACTTAAACTTGGTGATTAAATTTTAACTCTTCAAGTCGTTCTTGTGTCTAACTAAACCAAATACATCAACCCATGTGGTGTACAGTTCTGAGTTTAGAATTCATGTACACCAGTCAGATTACAAGTGTACACTTTAGATAAACCAGCCAGGAGAAATTGTAGACTCACCCCATGGGATTGTTACAACCCAAATACGTCAGTCTTGTATCTTGATTCTAGCAGCATAGCGTTCTTGTGTCTCTAACAAACTAAACCGTCTTGTGTCTAGTTTCTAAAAGCATAGCGTTCTTGTGTCTATTCTAAAACCAAAATCGTATATTTGTTATAATTATATAATAATATAGATTATGGCTGGAAGTGTAAATAAAGTGATTTTGATTGGGAACTTGGGACAAGACCCAGAAGTTAGACATTTAGAAAATGGAGCATCTGTTGCTAATTTTTCTATTGCCACTACTGAAACTTATACGGATAGAAATACTGGTGAGAAAAGAAGTACTACCGATTGGCACAATATTGTAGTGTGGAGAGGTTTGGCTAAAGTGGTGGAACAGTATGTGAAAAAAGGTCATAAAATTTATGTGGAAGGTAAATTAAGAACACGTTCTTGGCAAGACAAAGAAGGAAATACAAGGTATACTACTGAGGTGGTTGCTGATAATATGACTATGTTAGGTTCGCCTCAAGGGAATCAAAATAGTGGAGGTGAAAGACCACCCTACCCAACTGAAGAGCCACAAAAAATAACGCCAGTTGATTCTATTAAGCCAGAGCCAGAAGACGATTTACCATTTTAATTTATAAATTTTAAAAATTGAATTCAATTTCTTTTCTTTTAAATGTAAACCTTACAGCAGGCATTGATTGGCTGTCTGTTATTGTTTCAATTGCTATACTTTTAGTTTTGTTAATTGCTTCTGCGTTAATTTCAGGCTCTGAAGTGGCGTTTTTTTCGTTGAAACCCAAAGATATTGAAGGGTTGGAAAACGAAACGGAAAAATATGCCATTACTATCTTGGAATTATTAAATAGACCTAAAAATTTATTGGCCACCATACTAATTACAAATAATTTCATTAACGTGTCAATTATTATACTGTCTACGTATTTGTCTGCTCAATTTATGCAGGTAGGGCCGGTAAAATTATTCGTTGATATTGTTGTGATTACATTTGTACTGTTACTATTTGGTGAGGTAATTCCTAAAGTGTATGCGTCTAAAAATGGATTAAAAATGACACGAATAATGTCTGGTCCATTAAAAAAAATAGGGAATGTTTTTCCTGTTAATTATTTACGAAAAGGATTGGTGTCTGGTACGTCATTAATCAGTAATTTGAATAAAAAGAAAAGTATTGATGTCTCATCTGACGATTTAGAACACGCGATTAAATTAACAAAAGAAGAAACTGTAGGTGACAATGAAAGTCATAAGATTTTGGAAGGAATTGTGAAATTTGGGAGTAAAGATGCGAAACAAATCATGAAAGCAAGAACGGATGTGGTTGCTTTTGATGTTAAGATGTCGTACAAAGATTTGTGTGCAGAGATTATTAAATTTGGTTATTCAAGAATACCAATTTTTAAAGATAATTTTGATGTCATAGAAGGGGTTTTATATGTGAAAGATTTACTTCCGTACATAGATGAGCATGAAAATTTTGATTGGACAAGATTAGTAAGGGCACCATTTTTTGTGCCTGAATCCAAAATGATTGATGATTTATTAAAAAACTTTCAAGAGAAAAAAATGCACATGGCTATTGTGGTTGACGAATTTGGCGGTACTTCTGGTATAGTTACTCTGGAAGATGTGCTAGAAGAGATTGTGGGTGACATTTCAGATGAATTTGATGTAGACGATTTACAATATTCTAAATTAAGTGAATCTACTTATGTTTTTGAAGGTAAAACATTGTTAGTTGACTTTTATAAAGTAATAGATATTGATGGGAAAGTATTTGAAGAGGCAAAAGGAGAATCTGACTCACTTGCTGGTTTTATAATTGAACAAGCTGGAAAGATTTTACTAAAAGGTGAAAAAGTAGTGTTTGAAAACTACACTTTTATTGTAGAGTCTGCTGATAAACGTAAAGTAAAAAGAATTAAAATTAGTATAGAACCAAAAAATGAAAAAAATGAAAATTTATAGTTTAGTTGTATTTGTAGTACTTTTGGTTTTAGCCTCATGTGGTGGTGAGCAGTCTTATGATTATTATCCAAAACCAATTAGTGGTCACCGTATTGTGTTTCCTGTAAAAGAATATAAATCTATTTCACCAGATTGTAATTATAGTTTTGATATTCCTAATTATTCTAATTTAGATACGCTAAACAGTACGTGTAGTGGTGATTTAGTGTTGGATCAATTTAACGCTACTTTGTTTTTAACTTATGTTGATATTGACACTAACTTAATGTACAACATTGAATATTCAAGAAAGTTAGCTTATGACCATAGTATCAAGGCAGATGCCATTGAAGAAAAAGCAATTTTGAATTCAAAAAATAGCACATACGGTATGCAATACAAAATTGTAGGGAATGCAGCTTCAAATTATCAATTTTATGTAACGGACAGTAGTGATCATTTTTTAAGAGGGGCATTATACTTTAATACAGCACCAAATTATGATAGTATAAAGCCTACGCTTAATTTTATAATGGAAGATTTTGATCACTTGATAGAAACTATTGACTGGAAATAAATGAACTTGTCTAAGCCTTTACATATAATTCTTTTTGGAAGTGTACTCCTTAGTTTAATAGTGTTGGCTATTCTTATTGTGATTCAATATTTAGGTTCAATAGATTTAAATTACAGCCATTTTTTAATTTTCCCACTGGTTTCTGGAGCGGTATCTTTCCTTTTGTTTTATTTTTTGATTGAGAAGTTTATTAATCAAAAAATAAAACTGATTTATAGAATTATTAGTTCTCAAAAATTATCTACAAAAAGCGATTATAAGTTAGGACAAGATGTACTTGAAAAGTTGACGGTTGAAACCGCAGAATGGGCCATTACACAAAAGAATCAAATAGATCACTTACAAAAACAAGACGAATTCAGAAAAGAATTTTTAGGCAATTTAGCGCATGAATTAAAAACACCTGTATTTAGTATTCAGGGTTATATTTTAACGCTTTTAGAAGGTGGTTTAGAAGATGAAAATGTAAATAGAAACTTTTTAGAACGCGCCTTAAGTGGAGTAGATAGAATTACGAATTTATTAGACGATTTAGATGACATTAGTCGGTTTGAATATGAAGATTACCATTTAAAAATTAAGTCATTCGATATTATCACCTTAGTTAATGATGTGTTTAATAATGTGTATGGTAAGGCTCAAAAGAAAGGAATTAAATTAAAATTTAATAAGAGGTATCAACCCATTTTTGTAAATGCGGATAAAGGAAAAATTGCTCAAGTATTGATTAATTTAATAACTAATGCCATTTCGTACGCAGATACTAATACTGAGGTTGAGGTAAGGTTTCATACGATTGATAAGCAAACGGTGTTGGTTGAGGTGTCAGATAGTGGAATAGGGATAGATGAGAAACATTTATCACGTCTATTTGAGCGTTTTTATAGAGTAGATAGATCTAGACAAAGAAATGTTGGGGGCTCAGGCTTAGGTTTGGCAATTGTAAAGCATATTGTAGAAGCTCATGAGCAAACTATTAATGTCAGAAGTACACAAGGTAAAGGGTCAACTTTTTCGTTTACGTTAGAGCTTGATAAATAGAATTCATCTAATGATTTTATAAATTACTTAGGTTAAGTAAAAATTGTATCTTTGTGGCTCAAATAATTAGCCCATGTTACAATCAATGACAGGTTTTGGTAAATCAACTGGAACTTTTGAGAATAAAAAAATTACAATCGAGTTAAAATCGTTAAACTCTAAAAATATGGACATTTTTGTTCGTATGCCTAATTTCTACAAAGAACACGAAATTACATTAAGAAAGTTAATTGGTGCTGAATTGGATAGAGGTAAGATTGAGTGTACCATTTTGGTGGAAAGTGTTGGCGGAAAAAGCGGTTCAGTAATTAACAAAGAATTAGTAAAGTCATATTTTACTCAATTGTCAGATGTTGCTGCTGATTTAGATATATCAACGAATGATATTTTGCCTTCTTTATTGAGGATGCCTGATATCTTTTCTGTTGAGCAAGAAGAAATTAATGAAAATGAATGGGCGGCTGTTTATGATTTGATTAAAGAGGCTATTAAGAAACATCAAGATTTTAGATCGGTTGAGGGAGAACATTTACAAAATGAATTCACAGATCGTATTGGTGCTATTCAAGCTGCGTTTGATAAGGTTCCTAAATTTGAAACGGAGCGTATTGAAGGTATAAAAGCAAGAATTGAAAACAATTTAAATGACTTTGTGGGTGGTGATAAAGTGGATAAAAATAGATTTGAACAAGAATTGATTTATTACATTGAAAAAATTGACATTGCAGAAGAAAAACATAGACTTCAAAATCATTTAACTTATTTTTTAGAGATAATGAATGAACCAAAATCTCAAGGTAAAAAACTGGGGTTTATAGGACAGGAAATAGGGAGAGAAATTAACACATTAGGTTCGAAATCATACCACGCAGACATGCAAAAATTAGTAGTGGAAATGAAAGATGAGTTAGAAAAAATTAAGGAACAAATTTTAAATACGCTTTAACAATGAATAATCCAAATAATGGTAAATGCATCATTTTTTCTGCACCTTCAGGGGCGGGAAAAACTACTATTGTAAAATATTTATTGCGAAACGTTGAAAATTTGGTGTTTTCTATTTCTGCTGCAAGTCGTCAGCCTAGAGGTCGAGAAGTAAATGGAATAGATTATCATTTTTTTTCAGTGGATGAGTTTAAATCACGAATTGAAAAGGATGAGTTTGTAGAGTGGGAAGAGGTGTATAATGACAACTTTTATGGAACTTTAAAAGCTGAGGTTGAAAAAGCCTGGGGCAATGGTAAAACTGTTGTGTTTGATGTAGATGCGATTGGTGGAATTAATTTAAAAAAGATTTTTGGTGCAAATTCACTATCTATTTTTATTAAGCCACCTTCATTGTTTGTTTTGGAGCAGCGTTTAAAAAACAGGAAAACAGAGAATGAAGCGCAAATTAAAATGCGTTTAGATAAGGCAAATGAAGAATTGTCTCATTCGTCAGTGTTCGATTACGTTTTGCTAAATGATAATTTAGAAAAAGCGTGTGCAGAGGTAAAAGGAGAGATTGAAAAATTTATTAAATAAACGATAGCGTTAATTGATAATTATGAGCAATATAGTAAACGACATGGTGAATTCATTTGATGCTAATACAGAAGATTCAAGCAAAAACATAGGCTTGTTTTTTGGCTCATTTAATCCAATTCATATTGGTCATTTATTGATTGCAAATCATATGGTGAGTCATTCAGGTTTGGAAGAAATTTGGTTTGTTGTTTCGCCTCATAACCCTCATAAGAATAAAGCGTCTTTATTAAAAGATTATCACCGCTTGGCAATTGTAAATGAAGCTATTGAAGATAACGATAAATTTAAAGCGTCTGATGTGGAGTTTAATATGGCTAAACCATCTTATACAGTTGAAACTTTGGCGTACTTAAAAGAGAAATATCCAGCATATAGCTTTTCGTTATTAATGGGAGAAGATAATTTAAGGTCTTTCCATAAATGGAAAAATTATGAATTGATATTAGAAAATAATCCAATTTTTATCTATCCACGCGTATTAACAATTCAGGAACTTGAAAACGATAGTTTTAAAGTGGACGAGAAAACGGAAGGGTTATTAAATCATCCAAACATTACGCTAACAGATGCTCCTGTTATGAAAGTGAGCTCTAGCCAGATTAGAAACTTGATAAAGGTAGGAAAAAGCACCAAGTACTTGTTGACTGAGCCAGCAAAGAAGTACGTAGAGGAGATGAACTTTTATAAGTAGTGTTATAAGTTGACACGTACCCCAAACATAAAGCTTCTACCTGGTGCTGAAATAGCTGATGAGAATTGGCGGTAATGTAAATCCATTAAGTTGGTGGCTGAAAATTGTAAGCTAAAATTGTTAAATCCAGTATATGAAAATCTAAAGTTAGCTGTGGCCCATGCAGGTGTCCCAAAATCTTCAATGGCTTCATCTAGATTGTCTGAAGCTCCTCCATATTCTGTATGTTTTTTACGTAAGTTGTAATAGCTATATACGGCAGTATTAAATGTAGGGTTTTTATAAACTAATTCAACTTTTCCAAACTGTGGCGCGATATGAGCTAATGGGGTTTGGTTAGAAAAATCTAAACCTTTTGTATAGTTATAAGTCCCTTTTAAGTGTAGGTTTTTAACTAACTTTAAATTAGCAAATACACTAATACCGTATATTTGAGCTTTGTCTGTATTTGTATTGGTTTGTACGTTTGTTAATTCACCAGCATATAAAATACTATCCTGACCATTTAATGAATGGTTTGTACGTACAATTGAGTTAAATAAATAGGTATAATAGATAGATGCACCTGCTGTAAATCTCTTTTTTCCAAAAATACGTTCTGCTGATAGTTCTGCATTTACTGCATATTCTGGTTTCAATTGATTTGTTGGAACTACAGTGTTTCCTTTCTTTTCAAATACTTTTCCATAATCATCAACATTTGGTGAGCGGTAGGCAGACGATAATGACGTTTTAATAAGTGATCGTCCATCTGGTTGATAAACTATACCGACATTACCTGATGGGGCACCACCTGATATGTTAACTTCACTAAAAGGTAATTTAATAAAGGTAGTATCGTTAAATGTTGAGTTCGCGTATAAATAGGATAACCTAGCACCTACTGAGAATACTGTTTTTTCATTAATTTGTTGCTTATAGCCTAAGTATATTCCACTGGATAAATACTGACTTCCACCGTCAGGGTATCTGCTTTGATTAGGTGTTTCTTCGTCTGTAGTTTGGTTTGTTATAAAACCATTCGACTGAACTACGTTATGCTGAACTTCTAATCCATAGTATAGCATTTTGGAAGAGTCAATAATTTTATTGAAATCGGCGTTTAGCGCAAAGATGTCTACGTTTTCAAATTGAAATTCTGTTTCGGATACATTAAATTTTCTACTTATTCTGTCCTCTTTTACGTTTTGGTATGATAAAATTATTCCACCAGAGTTTAACCATTTACTTTTTGATTCAAAATTCATTTTAAATGAGGTTAACAAACGTTTTTGAGGACCATAGTACCATTCAGCATATTTTAGATTTTCGTTTTTGTATTCGTTTAATTTGTCATAACGGTTTAGATTAGATGAATTTGAATATTGAAAATTCAAAGCGAAATCTAATGCTTTAGAGTGTTTGTATATTAATTTAGATAAAACATCAGTTTGTGAGTATCCTGTGCCTGTTTGTACAGATGGATCTGAATTAATAAACATACTGTCTTTACCGTTTATTGATTTTGTAAAATTGTTTTGTAATCCCCAGTCTGAATAACCATGTAAACGATTTTCACCCATTTTAGAGTCGTTAAATTTAGAATAGGATAAAGAAGTTAGCAGTCCCCATTTTTTTTGTCCTATGCTATAGTTTATATTAGTTGAGGTACTATTGTTATTTGAATTGTAGAATGACGAAAGATTTGTAGTTGTTGCCCATTTAGTGCTATCCGCTAACTTAGGGTTAGCCGTGTGAAAATGGATTACACCACCTAAGGCGTCACTTCCGTAAAGTACAGAACTCGGTCCAAATATCACTTCCGTTTTACTTAATATTGAAGGGTCAATTGTAATTGAGTTTTGTAAATGGCCACTACGGTAAATGGCGTTGTTTAGTCGTACGCCGTCTACTACCATTAGTAATTTGTTGGCTTCAAACCCTCTCATTATTGGAGAGCCTCCTCCACCTTGTGATTTCTGAACCATGACTTGTCCTGAGTTCTGCAACATGTCTGCAGCCGTTGCCGGCTTTTCGTTTTTAACATCCTCAGCTAATAACTGAATAGCTTGATGCGGTATTATTTTTACATTAATGTCTTCTCGTATTGAGCCCTTAACAATTGTACTAGGTAAAACAATGCTAATTTCAGTTAAATAGAGTGTGTCTTTGATTTGGGATTTGGGAATAATTAAAGATTCGTAATTTAAATGATTGAAATATACTTTTTCAGCTACACCTACTTTTTTAAGGTTAATTTCACCATTCTTATTTGTAGCCCCTTTGAATGATTGAGATTCTATATCAACACCTGAAATTGGAGTGCTATTTCTTTTATTTAAAACTACAATTTTTTGTGCATTTGCGCTTAAAGAAAGTAGTAATGAAATAGTTAAAACTTTAAGATTATTCATTGTTGATTTTTAATGTAAAAAGAAATGGAAATTCTACAAATTTCGTGCCTAGAACAGTTTTTTCAAATATAACATATTATCTTTAATTGATAGGGGATTTCAGAAGGTGTTAATGTAAAAAAACCTACGAAATTTAATTCGTAGGTTTTTTTCCAATTTTGAATACTCAAAATATTGAGTTTCAATAAAACGTTAATAAAATTTGAATTAGAGATTTCTTTTAATTGTTTATTTAATTTGAAGGTCAAGGCTTGCGTGGTTTTTTGAGTGGAGCGCATACATTTGTATGTAATCTACTCAAAAAATAAGCATAACGTAGAAGTTCGATTTGAATATCAATTAAAATGGTAAATCATCTCCAGACTCAGCTACAAAAGTTTCAGCATTTCCCGTAGTAGTTGGTGCTGCTGCTCCACCTGCATTAATAGCTGTTACTTTCCAAGCATCTAAAGTGTTAAATACTCTAACATCACCTTGTGGGCTAGTCCATTCTCTACCTCTTAAGTTAAAAAATACTTCAACCATATCACCAGTGTTAAAATTGTCTAACATTTCACATCTATCTTGTGCAGATTGAAATGCAATAACTTGAGGGTATTGTCCTGAAGCATCAGTAATTACAAATTCTCTTACTTTGAACGTGTCAGAAACGTTTCTAGTTTCTTTAATTGTTTTGATTTCTCCTTTAAGGGTATACATAATCTGGTTTGTTTGTTGTTAATTATTAAATGCTAATAGCGTTCTCCACGCCTCTTCTAATTTATTTTCTTTTAATAAACGTTGAGCTAAAAGATGTAGCTCAAGTTCTAATTTTGGTTGATTGTCTTCATGGTCCATGAAGAGTTCGCTTAATTCAATCAATTTATGCTCATTTACATCTGTTTCGTTTGGTAATTCTTCAATTCCTCCAAGTTGACCAAGGTCGTTTCCTGTTAAAATTGTAGACTTTAAAACGTCTTCTGGTATGGCGTCAAATCCAATACCTACAGTTGTAATTGGTTTTTTAATTTCAAACATGGAATTTTTATCAGCTCTGCAATACCAATTTCCACCCATTCTTGAAACTAAATCAATTTTATGTTGGTCAATTTTACCGTTTTCATCTAAAACAGCTTCATTAATATGAATTTTAGTCACTTCACAAATTACTAAATTTCCTGCGCCACCTTCATTTCCTAATTCTATAACCTCATTCACCTTACATTCAAATTGAACAGGTGACTCAGCTACTCTAAACGGTTTTATAGTTTCTGACTCAAGCTTTGTAAATCCAGATTTTTCAAACTCGTCAATGTTTGGGTTAAAAGGTGAGCTAGCTAAACTCATTTGGTGTACAATGTCATAATTTACAACATTAATAACTACCTCTTTTATTTTCTTTACATTATTGTAAGTGTCTTTTGTTGTGTTCGTTCTACCGCTACGCGCAGGAGAAAAAATCATGATCGGTGGGTTAGCTGAAAACACATTAAAAAAACTGAAAGGGGCTAAGTTTGCATTGCCATCTTCATCAATTGTACTGGCAAAAGCAATTGGTCTTGGACCTACTGCTCCTAATAAGTATCCGTGTAATTGCGGAATGGGTAATTCTTTAGGGTTTAAACTTAGCATAGTTTACAAAGGTAATGATTTTGACATTGAATCAAAAAAAAGTAATTCACAATTAATAAAGAGTTATTAAGAAAATACGTTATTTTTGAAGTATGAGATTTTTATTCATTGTCAGTTTAATAGTGTTTTCATTTGACACAAATGCTCAATTGAGTAATATTATTGAAGGTAAAGAGTATTCAACCAATCGGAAAGATGCCTTTAATGGCTTTTTAGGTGAAACAGCCATAGCTGTTTACGGAGTGGACTACGCTTACGGTTCTAAAAAAAAGCAAGAATTACTAATTAGAAAATTTTATAAAAACGATTTAACACTTATTGAATCAGTTAATGTGTATTCAAATCCAATAGAAGATTACATCAACACACCTTTAGAATTATTTTTTGTCGAAAATAAGTTTTATTTATTTTCTCAATTCGAAACTTATAAAACAGAATCTGCTAAAATTGGACTATTTATTTATGATGAAAATTGTAAACAAACTAGCTTTGAAGTTATAGATACAGTAGAATACATTGCGCAAACAAAAATTGAGGTTAAACTAAGTGCAGACAACTCAGGGTTTATTGTCACACAAAGTCATATTCACAAAGTAGCCAAACGACAAGTGGTTGAATTGTTGTCAATAGAGTTAGCTGGAGCTGTTAAATGGAAAAAGGAATTGCTATCTACAAATTCTGTGAATCAGACGCAGGTGGAACAGGTTATTCATACTAAAAATGAAACGTATTTATTGTGTAATTATGGTTATAAAAGCGCTGTAAAAGCTACATCATTAAGTAATAAATATACATTATGGGTTTATAATCATGAATTGAACTTTATGAAAGAAGTGGTGTTGAGGTTGAAGCGGAAATGGATTAATGGAGTGAAAATTAATTTAAATAATGAGAATCACTTGGTTGTTGCTGGGTATGTTAATGACTCTAAAAAGTTTGGAATTAATGCTAGTTTTAATTTTAAGTTAAATGATAAGTATGAGCCTCAAATGGTAAATTACACTAAATTCTCAACGGATGACTTGGCTCAATTTGTGGCTTCTAAAAAAAGAAGTAGGGTTAATTATATTGAGGATATTTATTTGCGAAATGTGATTTTACAAGAAGACGGTTCGTTTTATACGGTTGGAGAAGAATATTACGTTTACGTGGATAGAGTGTATGATCCACGAACAAACATTACGTCTACCACAGAATATTACAATTATAATGCTTTGTTAATAAGCTATTTTGATGTAAATGGTAGTTTAAAGTGGAATAAGAGAATAACAAAGAGTCAAAATTCAGCTGAAGATTACGGAATGTATTCGTCATTTACTGTGGCCAATTTAAAAAACAATGCCATAGCGCTTATTTATAATGATAACGAAAAGAACTTAGCCTTAAGTGTGACGGATCATCAAAATCATAAAGAACTTTTTAATAATAGGAGGCATGCTATTGTTTATGTTCTAATTGATGAAAATGGAATTGTGAAACGTAAACGAGTGTTAAATAAAACAAACTTTAACGTATATGCTAAGCAAAGCAAAGGGATTAAAAATAATAAAATTTATTTAAAAACAGAATACGGACGTCACTCCAAAATTATTGGAGTAGAGTTTGAGTAATTAGTCAATAACAATCTTACTTACAAAGGTTTGGTTTTTTTTATGGATGATTCCTTTTAGTGTGAAAGATGTATTGATATGGTAAATTTAGAAAAAGAAATTAATCATTTCTGTTTAGTAACTTAATGTTGTGTCTGGTGAATGGGGTTAACGAAAAGCTGGTAATTCAAGAATGTACTAAAAATTGTGGGAATTTTGCTAAGCATAATCTAAAATCAGTATATGATATATCTTAATTAATTGCCATTGGTGCTGAATAATAGAAATTTAGGGTTTAAAGTTTGTTTGATTATTTTCAATTTTTAATTATTCAAATTTTTCTATGCTATACTGGTTTTGTATATGTAGTTTTGTAAAACTATAACTTTCACCTATGAAACCATTTATTTTCAAATATTTTTTAATCATTATTTCTTTTTTTAGTACTGAATTTTCTTTTTCTCAAGTTAGTGTTACTCAAATTGATTCTTTAATAACCTACTTAGAGTCAGATGCCGTGGCTGTTGATGATTTTGAATTGACAGGTAGGTTGTGTGAAGAAATTGAAACTAAATCGAAATCTATAAATTATGAGGAAGGGTTTTTTATTTCTAATTTGATTTTTGTTCAGGTGAATAGGTCTTTTTCTCTAGGTAAAATTGAATCTTATTTTGATAAATTAGATTCAATAATTCAACAGAAAAATCATTCTATTTCACCTAGTCGTAACATTGAGTACCTGTTAGCTAAAGGGTATACTTCTGGTTTGAATGGTGATTTTAATAAAGAATTGGAATGTTATTTATTAGCTGATTCATTAGTTTTAAGTCATGAGCTTTTGGAATGGAAGGGGTATGTAAATCAGCATATAGGAAATTATTATTTGGTCAATGAAGAATATAATAAGGCGATAAAAATATTCAAAGGAATCGTTTATGATCTTGATGTTTCTATAACCGAAGAGGATTATACTCACTCTTTACAAACGGCAAATCTTGGTATTTTGTTTAGTTATATACATGAATATGATAGTACGGTATTTTATATTAAAAAATCAATTCAGATGGGATTGGGCAATTATATAGATTTACATTATCAATATTTAACAATTGCAGAGGCATATTTGAACTTAAATGAAATGGATAGTACACAAAAATACATAGTACTTACTGAAGGGTTATATAATGATAGCTACTATTATTCTGTAGATATCGTTAATTTTAATATGGTTAAAGGGCATTATTATACTAAATTAAATGATTTTGAACAGGCTAATAAGTATTATAAAAAAGCATTAATAGATGCGGATTCGTTAAACTATATCAATGGCATTTCTGTTGCAAATGCTCAAGTCGTATTAACAACATTAAAGCAAACAAGTCAATTGGGGTTGTTGGCCAATTTTGAAAATTACAGAAGTGCGAATGATACTATTACTAATCGTGCTAACTTAAAAAATGAACAGCAGCATTTAGTTCAATTTGAAACACTTCAAAAGGAGTCGGAGATTATAGAGTTAAAATTGAAAAACAAAATAGAAACTGAACGTAAATGGTTTTATGCAGCTGTGCTAACGTCTATTGTTTTGATTCTGTTAATTCTGATGTTGAGATATAGAAATAAACAAATTAAACTTAAGCAGAAATTAAAGTTAGAGAGTTTAGAAAAAGAAAAAATTGAAAAAGAATTAGAATATAAAGAAAATGAGTTGACACTTAAAATTAATAATTTGCAACAGAATGCGAAAATTATTGATGAGCTTAAAAAAAGTAATAAAACAGAAGAGGATATTAATGAGATGATCAAAGCATTCGATCAAAACTATATTAGTGAAAATCAATGGAGAAAAATCATTTTACAATTTGAAAACATTCATGATAGCTTTATTCCTGAATTAAAAAATAGTATCGAAAATTTAAGTAGTAATGATATTAAATTAGCAATCCTTACAAAGTTGAAATACTCGAATTCTGGTATGTCTGAAGTGTTAAATATTTCTACAGATGGCGTTAAAAAAGCAAAACAACGTCTAAAGAAGAAGTTGTCCGATACAAATTTTGTTTCTGTACTTTTCTAGTTTTCAGAAAGTTGTGGTGGTTGGTTAGAAATGTCCTCCTTTTGTCTTAGGGTGATTCCGCACTTTTTTTTAGTTAGATTATAAATTTGTTCTCAGAAACGAAATAATCAAATTATGAAAACAATGACAACATTCCTTTATATGGGGATGCTAATTATCAAGACAAGTTTTGGACAGTTGACTTTTACAACTGACCAGTTTAGTAAAGTAGAATCAAGTAGAGATTTTGACTCCAATGTTATGTTGGATTTAGGTGTCACTATACCAATCAATGCGCTGCTAAAAAAGTATGACAAAATTGAAATTGATTTATATTATAGAAGTTTAGATGAAGAAAATTCTAAGTTAAAAATCGCTGGAACGAGTGGGTTAACTTTCTTTCCACATGAAAAACAATTCATTGATTATTTTGAAGGTGAAACAAAGATAAAATTCTACATCTTAAAACCTGAATCGGTAAAAGGGTTGTCGGTTGCTAATAATAGTTTTTTTCAAAGTGTAAAGGAATATGAATACAAAATTACAGTTGCTGGATATTTTGATAATGGAACGGAAACAGTTTGGGATGATAGAAACACAAGGTATACAACAAATAAATTATATAAGTATTCTAAAGAACTTTATGTAGGTGAAAAATTCACTTTTAAACCAAATAACAGAGTTATTGCTGAGCAAAAAGCTATTGAGGATCAAAATAAATTATACAATAGTTATAAAGATTTAAATAAAGAATTAAAGACGTACATAATGCCAGCGTATCGTATATTGGCTGCTAGATGTTATAATCAATCATTTAAAGGGGTTGAAGCGTTTAAAAGGTCTGACAAGTCTGGTAAAGAAATTTATGAAACTTTATTTGAGTTGGAAACGAAATACATGGAAATTTTCAAAGCTAAAAAAGCGAAAGACTTATTTATGAAAATAAAAAGTCTTCATGGTTTTGAAGAGATAAGAAAGGTAGTTCTTGAATTCGAAATATAAACGAGAGTAATAGAGTAGTAGTTATCAGTTAATATCATCAAATTATGAAAACAATGACAACGTTCCTTTTTACGGGGATGCTAATTATCAAGACAAGTTTTGGACAGTTGACTTTTACAACTGACCAGTTTAGTAAAGTAGAATCAAGTAGAGATTTTGACTCCAGTGTTATGTTGGATTTAGGTGTCACTATACCAATCAATGCGCTGCTAAAAAAGTATGACAAAATTGAAATTGATTTATATTATAGAAGTTTAGATGAAGAAAATTCTAAGTTAAAAATCGCTGGGACGAGTGGGTTAACGTTCTTTCCACATGAAAAACAATTCATTGATTATTTTGAAGGTGAAACAAAGATAAAATTCTACATCTTAAAACCTGAATCGGTAAAAGGGTTGTCGGTTGCTAATAATAGTTTTTTTCAAAGTGTAAAGGAATATGAATACAAAATTACAGTTGCTGGATATTTTGATAATGGAACGGAAACAGTTTGGGATGATAGAAACACAAGGTATATAACAAATAAATTATATAAGTATTCTAAAGAATTATATGTAGGTGAAAAATTCACTTTTAAACCAAATAACAGAGTTGTTGTAGAGCAGCAAGCTATTGAATTAAGGAATAATCAAGTCAAGGAATATAAAAAATAACATGGAGAATTAAAGGATTATATCTATCCAGGGTATCGTATTTTAGCGGGAAGAGCGTATTATAAGTCTCAAGCTGGAATAAACGCTTTAATTAGATCGGATAACCAATCCGTTGCTGCTGATATTGAAATTTACACAACAGTTATAGAGTTGGAAACTAAGTATATGGAGGTTTTTAAAGCGAAAAAAGCAAAAGACTTATTAATCAAACTTAATGGTCTTGAAGATTTTGAAGAGATAAGAAAGGTAGTGTTAGATTTTGAAATATAAAATAAACACCCGTAATGTTTTGAATTATTATGGGTGTTTATTGTTTGATTTTCAAATGTGGTAAGTGTGAGTATTCAAAAACAAATTAGTTAAAAGTAACAGAACAAAAAACAAAAAAATTATGGGATTATTTAATTTGTTTTCAAAAAAGAAAATAACATTAACAGAAGCGAATAAGGAAAACGAGACGTATGTTTCAAACCATCCTAAGGCTAAAAATGGCGAAAATAAATTGATGAGAGAGGCTTCTAGTGCGCTTACAGGAGGTGAGTTTAAAAAGTCGATAGAGTTATATAATCTGCTTGCAGAAAATTATACAGAAAACAGTGGGCTTTATTTAAGTCAAGTGGGGGTTTCGTATTACTTTTTAAACGACTTTAATAAGGCGATTGAATACTACTTAAAAGCGTTAAGTAATGGTGCCGCTTCAAGTATGATGGATGATAATATTTGGGAGGCATGTGAAGAAATTTATGAACGAAAAAAAGATAAAATTCAAATGGAGCGTTATTTAGAATGGTTTCCTAACGGGCGTTATAATAAAAAAGCAAAAAAAATCATATCAGAATAGCTGAATCGATATTTTAATAAAAGTTCTGTTTTATTTTCGTCAATTTTGTGATATGTGAAGGACTATCTTTGAAATTTTTACCAATATGAATAGGATTTACTAAAGATTTAGTATATTTGCGTAAAAACATTATATCATGAGTAACGATACAAACAAAAAAGAGCCTTTATATTTTGATAATACATTAACTGTATTAGCACCAATTCTTATTTTATGCCTTTTAGGTGTTGTTTTAGGATTAGTGTTTTTAGGATAAAATCATAAAATATTTAAAAAAAAAGACTCATTTAGTGAGTCTTTTTTTGGTTAAAATTGTTTTTAAATGCCTTTCAATTCAATATTTTCTTGGTTTATTAAAAAAAGGATTCATCAAATTGATTTATTCAAAATGTACCCACTTGGTGTTCAAAAAGAAGTATTTCAAAATTTATTGAAGCATTCCAAAGATACTGAGTTTGGGTTAAAGTTTAAATTCAATAGAATAACAACTCAGAAACAATTTCAAGAGCAAGTGCCATTACAAAGTTATAAGGACGTAAAACCTTATGTGGATAGATTGTTTAAAGGGGAGCAAAATTTATTATGGGATACTGATGTCAAGTGGTTTGCGCAGTCATCTGGAACGGTAGGGCATAAGAGTAAATTTATTCCAGTGTCAAAAGAAAATTTACAAGACTGCCATTATAAAGGTGGTAAAGATTTACTGAGTTTATATTACAATCAAATACCAGGTAGAAAGCTATACAAGGGTAAATATCTAGCAGTTGGTGGTTCGGCAAAAATTAATTACTTAGATTCAAATTCTTATTTTGGAGATTTATCCGCTATTGTTATTAAGAATTTACCGTGGTGGGCTGAAAAAACTCGAATTCCTAAAAAAGAAATTGCTTTGATGAGTGATTGGGAAGATAAATTGGAAAAGCTAGCTCAGTCTTCTTTAAAAGAAGATGTCTATTTGTTGACTGGTGTACCTTCGTGGACTTTAATATTATGTCAACGAATTTTAGAGATTACAGGAAAAAGACACTTACGTGAAGTATGGCCAAATCTGGAATTGTTTATGCATGGAGGTGTGAATTTTGAACCGTATCGTGCCCAGTTTAAAAAACTGATTCCGTTTGATGATATGAATTATATTGAGAGTTATAATGCGTCAGAAGGTTTTTTTGGAATTCAAGATGATTTTAGGGCTAATGAATTGTTGTTGATGTTGGATTATGGTATTTTTTATGAATTTATTCCAATGGACAACTTTGATGGGATTAATTCAAAGACTGTACTCTTGTTAAAAGAGGTTGAGGTGGGGAAAAATTATGCGTTAGTAATTTCTACAAATGGAGGGTTGTGGCGCTATATTATTGGGGACACTATAAAATTCACATCAACTTCTCCTTATCGTTTTAGGGTGAGTGGGCGAACTAAGTCTTATATCAATACATTTGGAGAGGAGTTAATCGTAGAGAATGCCGAGAATGCAATTGCAATTGCATGTTTAAAAACAAATGCTGAGGTAAGTGAGTTCACGGCGTGTCCAATTTATATTACGGATTCCCAAAAGGGTGGGCATGAATGGTTGGTAGAGTTTAAAATTCCACCTACTAATTTAAATAAATTTACAATTCTCTTAGATGATGAATTAAAAAATATCAATTCTGATTATGAAGCAAAACGTGCGGGTGATTTGTCTTTACAACTTCCGTTAATTAAAAATATGCCCAATGGTACGTTTGAAAAATGGCTGAAAGGGAAAGGTAAGTTAGGTGGTCAAAATAAAGTACCAAGATTAATGAATAACAGGACTATTGTTGAGGAGATATTAGCAATGTAATTAGTTTTTCGAAAACGCTCTAAACGCAACTGCATTTTTTATGGCATCTTGAATAGGGATAAATTGGTGGCTTAATTTAGTTTTAATTTTTTTGTTCGAATAAAAACTTTCATTCATAGCGCTATGAGCAGTTTCTTTTGTGATTTTTGGTTTACTACCAAATATTGATTTGGCTAATTCTATGCGCCAGGCGATAGCAGCCATCCATGGTTTTACTTTAATAGATGCTCTTTTCGTTCCAATTTCATCAGCAATCATAAAGAATAAATCACGAAAGCATACATTTTCCGAGATGGTTAAATAACGCTCGCCAAATACATTTTGATCCATTAATTCAGTCATACAATACGCCACGTCTCTGGCGTCTACAAATGCGTTTGTACCTTCTGTATAGAGGTTAATACCTTTTTCTACATTTAAAAATAGGGTTAGTGAACTGTCTTCCCAGTTGCCAGCCCCCAGTATTACACTTGGGTTCACAATGGAAACATTTAAACCTTCTTCTTGGGCGCGCCAAACTTCCATTTCGGCTGAATATTTACTCACAGCATAATTAGAGTTTGACGTTGATGTTACCCATTTGTTTGATTCAGAATAATTAGAGCTTAATTCATTACGTCCTATAGCGGCTGTTGAACTAACGTGGGAAAACTTATTTATACCCAATGATAATGCAACATTAACCATGTTTGCTGTACCGATTTTATTGATTTTCATTAATTTTTTAAAATCCTTACGCCAAAAGGATACAAATCCGGCACAATGATAAACTTCATCACAACCTTGCATGGTGTCTTGTAAACTACTCACATTGTTGATGTCACCGTCTACCCATTCTATTTTATTAAATAAAGCTTTAGAGTCTTTATTTAAATAAAAGTTAAATACACTTTTTACGTTTTCTAGTTTAGAAGATGGTCGTTTTAAAGCACGAATTGGTTTGCCCCTTTTACACAATTCTACTAATAAGTGTGAACCTAATAAACCCGTACCTCCTGTAACAAAAACCATAATGCAAATATAGTTACTTTTAAAATCAATTAACTAATTTTAAGTTAGACTATAAACTACTACCAATAAGTTTAAGTATATTTGTTTTCATAATTATAAATTAAAACACACGAATAATGAAAAAATTACTTTCTATTTCTGTTGCTTTACTACTAGTTTCTTTAAGTAGTTGTGCAAACAATAAACATGGAAATGAAACCAATTCTACTGAAAAATCTGAGAATAAAATGGATTTAGCAGATGGGATTTATGCAAATATTAACACTAATAAAGGGGATATTTTAATTCAATTGGAATATGAAAAAACACCAATGACTGTTGCTAACTTTGTTGGTTTGGCAGAAGGTGATTTTACAAGTGGAGATAAAGTGTTTACAACTCCTTTTTATGATGGTTTAAAATTTCACAGAGTAATACCTAATTTTATGATTCAAGGTGGAGATCCTCAAGGAACTGGAGCTGGAGATCCTGGATATAAATTTGCTGATGAATTTGATCCTACGTTAGTTCATGACAGACCAGGTATTTTGTCAATGGCTAATTCTGGTCCTGCTACTAACGGAAGTCAATTTTTTATTACGCATGTACCAACGCCTCACTTAAATAACAAACATAGTGTATTTGGTCATGTAGTTAAAGGACAAAATGTGGTTGATTCTATTGTTGGTAATGACACAATGATAAAAGTAACTATTCATAGGGTGGGTAAAACTGCTGAAGCATTTAATGCAACTGAAGTGTTTGCAAGTGTTGGAGCCAAAGCAGCAGCTATTGCAAAATTAAAAGCTGAAGAAGCAGCAAAGTTTAAAGCTATGTCTCAAGAAGAAAAGAATGCTTGGTTTAAAGCGAAAATGGTTAAGGTATACCCAAAGGCTAAACAAACGGCAAGTGGTTTAATGTATGTTATTGAAACGAAGGGTGAGGGTGCTAAACCTGAGTTAGGGAAAAATGTGTCTGTTCATTATACTGGGTATTTCACAGATGGAAACAAATTTGATTCTTCTGTAGACAGAGGTCAACCATTTCAATTCCCATTAGGACAAAGAAGAGTAATTCCAGGGTGGGATGAAGGTGTTGCAATGATGTCTAAAGGTGCAAAATATAAATTAGTATTACCTTATTGGTTAGCGTATGGTGAACAAGGTAGAGGTCCAATCCCTCCAAGTTCAACTTTAGTATTTGATGTGGAATTATTGGAGTTTTAAAATACAATGAATTGTGTAAAAAGGGGCTAAGTAGAAAAATCTACCTAGCCCCTTTTTAGTTTGTTATTGACTTGATAGGATGTTTCTTATTGATTATTGTGTTGTCAGGATCAATTCCAAACAAAAAAGCGTAATAGTTAATACTATACGCCTTTTAAGTATGATTTAAGACCTTATATTCTATCCGCTAACTTTTCTAAGTAAGTAATAAATTTCTCGTTTTTAATGATGTTATCATCTCCAATAAATAATACATTCTTTGGTTTGTGATTTTCTAACCAAAACACAAATGATGAAACTGCAGCTACTAAAGTTCCGTTAACATCAATTGTATGTGAAAATTTACCATTCTCTTCAAATAGGTCGTTTACAACCTTATTTTCTTTAGAAATAGTGTAGTTTTCGTGAAATAAAACAACTGCATCCGCAACTTCAGTCAAACTTTCTTTACCATCAAAAGGTGTAAAGGTAATAGCTTTACCTTCTGCCCAGGTTTGAATACTTTGTTCAAAAGCGTCTTGTTTTCTAACTATGATTTCTTTTATTAACATTAATTTGATTTAAAATCGAGTGCAAATATACGTATTTATTAAGCGTCTGAGTTATAATTATCTAATTAAAGATTCTCTTTTATATTTAAAATAGACTAAAGCATAGAGTTGAACAGCTAAAAGCAAGGTGGCTACTACTAGATGTACAGGTTGTAGTAAGGCTGGCATGCCTGCATATGAAAATAATATTCCGCTAATAAGTTCTAGTCCAATTAGACCTAAAATTAATGTAAATAGGGTAATACCGTAGTTGTTTTTACGATTTAGCCAATATAAAATACTGTTAATACCTATGACTAACCAAATTAATGAACGGTGAAAATAAAAATCGATAGTCATATTTGATAACCAAGCTCCTCTATCGACATTATCTGCTACCATAAAATCAATCGTCTGTCTAACTTGTGTGCCTAGTAGTATCTGAATTACTGTTAAGACAATAGAAATGTAAAATAAATACTTAAAAGATTTAGTCATTTTTATACTAAATGATTGTCCCTTTGCAATTTGGATAATTTTTATTTGAATCCAAATAATGATCAAAGCAAACAACATGTGCAAAGTTAGTATCCAAGGAACTAGGTTTGTAGCCACAACAATTGAACCCATCCAGCCTTCAAAGCCCATTAAAATTAAATTTAGAAAGCTAAGTAAAACTAAAGCCCTATGGCGTCTATACTTTAATAGGATCCATAACAGGGTGATAAATACAAGGTTTCCAGCAATAAAGCCAGTTAATCTGTTCCCGTATTCAGTCCATGTTCTTTTCCAGTTAAAGTCTTGTTCGATTAATAATGATTTGTCATTTTTTAATTCCTCAGCAATAGTGGTCATACCTATATTAGTTAACAAATTGGCAAACTTGTCTACTTTTGTTTTTCGCTTAAAAACGTAAATGTCTTTATAGTTTACAGGTAATTCACTAATGTCAGTTGGTGGTATAACTTGGTCAAAGCATTTAGGCCAATCAGGACATCCCATTCCGGAACCTGTTGAACGAACAACACTACCAGCAACGACAACCAAAAAGATAAAAACTAAAGTTAGCCAGCTAAATTTTATAAATGATTTTGACATATTTATTTTTTTGACAAAGATAATTCTATTTTTGAGTTGTAAATGGATTTAAATCAACTCTAATCGTGTTCAAACACAATAAATTTACTTAGTTTTAAGTTTTATTAACATATATCGAAATTATGACCTATATAAAAGTTATTCTTCTTGCTGTTATTTTCAATACATCAGCTGTATTTGCTCAAATAATGTATGCCGAAAAAGGGAATGTTGAATTAGGTTTAAGGACTACGTCAAGTGTTTTTGGCCATGATTCATATAATGGGTTAGGTGTTGGAGGTCAAGCTCGTTTTCAGTTGACTGATTATTTAAATACCGAATGGTTTGCGGATTGGATTACTATTGATTTAGCAGGAACTGGAACAAGAAAAAACGCTCATATTGGATGGTCAGTATTGTTTTACCCAAAAAAAATGGGAAAATTTATACCTTACGTTATAGCGGGACATTGTTTTGATTATGCGAAAGTAACGCCCTTAAGTACGCCTTATTTAGATAGAAGTCATGATGAGGTAACTAGATGGAGTTCTGCGGTTCAAATGGGATTAGGAACACATTATTATTTGAATGACCGATTCAATTTAAGCTTTTCTGCTCAATATATGATGCATTTAGGAAAGCATTTAGAATATGAAGTATTAGAAACGGAAAACGGATATTATTTACAAACAAACCAGGATCAGCATGCTGGTGAAAGACTTGAAGGACATGTGTTGTTAACGTTAAGCTTAAATTATAAAATTGCAGACCTTTGGTAAACCCTATGATTATGAAGAAGAAAATAATATTAGTACTGCTTACAGGTTTATTAGGCTTAAATAGTTTTGGTCAAGTCGAAGATATCGTATCAAAGAAAGATTGGAAAGTTAAAGCAGCTTTATCGTTTGCACCGGGTTTATTAACAGAAAAAACCAAAACAATTCAGTTGCAAGGAACATTTGGGTTTGTTAAAGATAAAATTGAATTAAGAGGGGATGCTTTTTACTTTCTGAATTCTTTTGGTGATAGACCTAGGTTTTCAATGAATCACCAACTGTATGCTGGTGTGTTCTATAAGTTTTTAAGTGATAATAAATTTCAAACTTACGTTGGTTTTCAACCAGGTATTGCCATGTCGCAATCATCAGAGTATGGGGCGTTAGATTTTGAAACACAAGAATTGGAGTATCAAATTACTTATAATCCAGTAGGTTCAATTGCTGGTGGGTTTGAGTTTTTTGGAGAAAAATGGTTTTATCTTTTTACGGAAGCAAGGTATGTTTTTGGTAAACACAAGTCAAATACTTATCCTATTTTTTTAGATGAGTTTAGATTGTCTTTCGGTTTAGGATTTGTATTATAACAGATTGCTCCAATTATTACTCAATTGAATAAGTAATACAACCTTTTAACATTTTTACCGTTAATGGTATTAATTATATTCATAACTTGTCAAAATGCGATTACTTTTAATTGTTTTTCTATTCTTTAATTTAAATGTGTTGGCCTCACATATTGTTGGTGGTGAAATGTATTATGATTGTATAGGAGGTAATGAATATCGTATAACATTAAAACTTTATAGAGATTGTTTGTCTGATGGTGCAGGATTTGATGATCCTTTACCAATTACAATTTTTAATGGTAGTAATGTAAATATTGGCGGATTTACAATTGACTTTCCTGGTTCAATTAACTTAGATGTTAATTTTAATAATAATCCGTGTGTCACCGTGCCGAGTGATATTTGCGTAGAAGAGGCAGTTTATACTAAAATTGTCACCTTGCCTGCTTCTTCTAATGGTTACACGTTGGCGTATCAAAGGTGTTGTAGAGGGCCAAGTATAACAAATTTAAATACGCCAGAGGATCAAGGACTAACGCTTACCATAACTATTCCTCCTAACAATTTAGCTATTTGTAATAGTTCACCAAGGTTTACAAATTACCCTCCTTTGTTATTATGTGCAAATGAAGAATTAATTTTTGACCATTCTGCCACTGAACCTGATGGAGATGAGATCGTATATGAAATTTGTGCTCCAAATCAAGGAGGTACAGATATAGATCCAGCACCAAATCCAGTTCCTCCTCCGCCATATAATGCTGTAGTTTGGGCTGGAGGGGTGTCAACTGTAAATCCATTTGGAATGGGAGTGATAGCTATTAATTCAACAACAGGTTTGCTTTCTGCTACACCGCAAACAGCAGGGTTATATGCGGTTGGAATATGTGCTAAAGAATATAGAAATGGTGTGTTAATAAGTACAACTACTAGAGATTTTTTGTTTACAGTAATGAATTGTGAAATTGAACTAGGTGCTGACATTACGCCTCAAGTAGATTTACCAACGTTTGTGTCCTACTGTCAAGGCTTAACCGTTGATTTTGAAAATGGAAGTTTTGGTGGTTCATCTTGGCATTGGGATTTTGGAGTGGATGGTATAAATACAGATGTGTCTTCTGATTTTGAACCAAGCTATACGTTTCCATCAGCAGGAATATATTCTGTCGAGTTAATTGTGTCTCAGTCTGTTGGGTGTTCTGATACTACCCTTCAAGACTTTATTATTAATGATTCATTAACTGCTGAATTTTCACCTCCCGAGCCACAATGTATTACTGGGAATAGTTTTGATTTTATAGGTGAGGGCATTCAACCGGCAGGTTCAACGTATGAATGGAATTTTGGAGTAAATGCTACGCCATTGAATTCTACCATACAAAATCAAAACAATGTTGTGTTTACTCAGTCAGGATTTGTTCCGATAACATTTACAACTCATTTTGAAACGTGTACAGAGTCGTTTACGGACCAAATATTTATTTACAAAGAACCTGTGATTGCATTTACAATTAAAGATGAATTAAAATGTGCTCCCTATAAAGCACATCTAATTAATTTATCTCAAGCAGATACTCCAATGTATTCAGAATGGGATTTCGGAGACGGTTCGGCAACTTCAACAGATACGCATCCATTTCATATTTATGATACTCCTGGGGTTTATGATGTAAGTTTAACTATTTTTACGGATTCAGGATGTGTTGCTAATTTAGAATTAATTCGACCCAATTTAATTGAAATATTTCCATCTCCTGTATCTGAGTTTTTTGTGACTCCTTTAGTTCAAGATGAGTATGAAGCACATTTTACCTTTACGGACTTATCTGATGATGATGTGGTTAAACAATGGTTTCATTTTGCAAATGGGGCTTCTACACCTTTTGATCCTTATACATATACATATCCAGAGCCGGGAGTATATCACCCCTATCAAATCGTAGAAAATCAGTATGGTTGTCAGGATAGAAGTTATAAAACTATAAAGGTAGTTCCAGTAATTCCAATTTTAGTTCCCAATGCTTTTACACCAGATGGTGATATGTTTAATAATACATTTAAACCTGTTTTATATAAACCGCGACAGTTTCAGATGTTTATCTATAACCGTTGGGGTAATTTAATTTACTATTCCAATGATGCTTATGGTGAGTGGGATGGTAGTTATAAAGGACAATTAGCGCCTGATGGTGTTTACATATGGAGAATAATTTACAATGATTTTAAATATAATTTGCCTCAAGAGTTAAAAGGGCATGTTACGTTGTTAAGGTAATTTATTTTACAATGAATTATTGAGTAAATTCTTATTTATTAATACTTTGTTTATTTAGCAAGGTATGCGGGAGGTGCAGAGGCTTGAGAGTGCTCAGTAACAATTATGTTGTTCCAATTTATACCAGTATTAGAATTTAAATAATTGACCCAGTTTTGGGTAGGGTAAGTCGAATTCAAATACATTAGTAAATAATTAAATATAGAGTGAATTGAATTTGATGAGTCAATTGATACAGCATCACTTAATGGTGTTCCATAACAAATTTCTTACCTGTAGTCATTAAATTCCAATGGGTTTGCGCTGTTCGATAAAGAAGTGGCGGGTAGTACTGTGTTTGGTAATTTAAATTTGGATGCAATCAACTATTTTGTTTTATAAGGCCGTGTAATTATCAGTATTACTATTAGTGCCACCTAAAAAAGTACAAGTTTACCGTTTGATAAAATGGAATTATAGTGAACTAAACTACTGTCTTGATTAATGCATAATTTGAGTTGTACTAGATGGAGTAATAAAAAATGAGGTTTGGTCGTTACTGTGAATGAAATGGCTAAGAGATAGTAAAGAGAGTATTAATTTCATTTTTAATTGTTTTATTGAAAGTTACTTAATTATTTTTATTAATTTGGTTAAAATTAACACTATGATTGCATACATAACAGGAACTTCATCAGGGATAGGGAAAGCAATTGCTTTAAAATTATTAAAAAAGGGGCACCAAGTAGTTGGTTTGTCCCGTACTTGTACGATAAATGAAATAAACTATAATCATGTTACTATAGATTTGAGTGATTTAAATGCGCTATCAAAATTTGAATTTCCTTCAAATAATTCTGACGATATTATACTAATAAATAACGCTGGTGTTATTGGTCCTATTAAACCTATTGGGTATCATGTTGAACAAGAAATTATTCAAGTTAATACCGTTAATGTTATTGCGCCACAAATATTGTCAAACAAATTTGTAAACAAATTTGTTCATTCTAGCCAAAACTATCAAATAATAAATATAAGCTCAGGAGCAGGAAAAAATTCAATTGATGCCTGGTCAACGTATTGTGCGTCAAAAGCGGCAATTGACTTGTTTTCTGTTACTATTGCACAAGAATTGGCGAGTAGAAATCATAGAAATTGGCATGTGTTTTCGATTGCTCCAGGGGTGGTAGATACAAAAATGCAGAACGAAATAAGAGATTCAAACCCATCTCATTTCTTATCACATCAAAAATTTGTTGATTTAAATAAAAATAATGAATTATCAAATCCTGAGTTTACAGCAGAAGTATTTTATAGCGTAATTTCTGACCCTAATAGTTATGAAGATGTAGTTTTTTCTGTTCGAGATTTAGAATAAGGTTACTTTTAATGAGTTAAATTACCGTTAACTCAAACAAAAGCGTAGTTAAGTACATTGTTAACTTGTTTTAGTAAAAATTGTTTATTTTTGGGAAGTAGATTTTTTTTAAATGAAAAAATATCTCAAAAAACTAAAATAACAACATGAAAAAACTTATCGTTATTGGTTTGGCTTTTATTGCGAATTTTTCTTTTGCACAAAAGCACAATCATGAGTCACCTGCTAATCCTAGATTTTGTGGTCAGGTTGAACAAGAAGAAGCTATTTTTAATTTGAATCCTGAATTTAGGATACAAGATAGTATAGGTCAAGCTCAGTTTCAAATTGATTATGAAAATTATTTGGCAAATGAGTATAGTCCAGATGAAAGAGTGTCGTATACCATTCCCATTGTATTTCATGTAGTTCACTTAAACGGTCCAGAAAACATTTCAAATGCTCAAATATTAGATTGTATTGATAACCTTAATAAAGATTATAGTGCCAGTAATTTCGATTTTGGAAATACTGTTCATGCTTTTGAAGAGATAGCAGCAAATGTAGATATAGAATTTGTATTGGCAACTAAAGATCCGACTGGAGCTTGTCATTCTGGTATTACGCGTACATATTCTAATACAACTAACGATACTGGGTTAGGTAATGGGGGCCATCCTATTGTAGACGCCGTTTCTGACGTGCATGGTGTTTGGCCAGCAAATAAATACTTAAATGTTTTTATTTGTATTGATCCGAATGGTGCGGCTGGTTATACATATAGGCCTGGTAATTGGATGGGTTCAGGTACAAGCATGTATTATGGTATTCTTCTTAGACATGATTATACTGGTACAATTGGAACCGGAAGTAACACAGGAAGACATACTTTAGCGCATGAAGCCGGACATTGGTTAAATTTAGCACATAACTGGGGGAATACTAATGAACCGGGTGTAGCATCTAATTGTGATGATGATGACGGTGTAAACGATACACCAAATTCTGAAGGGTGGACAAGTTGTAATGTTAATGGAGTAACATGTGGAAGTTTAGATAATGTTCAAAATTTCATGGAATATTCATATTGTTCAACTATGTTTACAGATGGACAGGCGGCTAGAATCTATACAGCATTGAATTCTAATACTGCTGGGCGTAGTAATTTATCAACTCCGGCAAATTTAATTGCAACGGGTACAGATGTTCCAAGTAGTGATTTGTGTGGAGCAAGTTTTTCCAGTACAGAGACACTAATTTGTGCAGGTAGTACAGTTGATTTTTCTGACTTATCTTTTCATGGAGTGACGAGTAGAAATTGGAGTTTTGAGGGTGGTATACCTGCCGTTTCTGCAGATTCTAATGCAACTGTTACGTATAATACTGCAGGAGTTTATAATGTGAGTTTGGAAATTTCTAATGGTAGTGATAACCTAATGGAAACAACTCAAAATTATATTACTGTACTTGCGAACCCAGGGTTAGAGTTACCTTACTCTGAAGGGTTTGAAACGGTAAATGTTCCGGATAATACTAACTTTTTTATTACAAATGAGGATGGTGGAAATGATTGGTCTGTTACTAATACCGCATCAAGTAGTGGAGATAAGTCTATTAAGATGTCAAATTTTGGTGTAGATGGTGGTTCAGTTGATGAGTTTTATTCTGGTACTATAGATTTAAGTGTTTTAGATCCGTCTGAGAATTTAATTATGACATTTAAATATGCGTATAATAGATTGAATTCATCTACTGATGAGTTTTTGAAGGTTTATGTATCTAATGATTGTGGTAATACTTGGTCGTTAAGGAAAAGTATTTACGGAATCAGCTTAAGTGAAGTAGAGTCAACTTCTGCTTATACACCTACATCAGATACTGAATGGAAAACGGTTTCATTTGAGAATATTCACAGTAGCTATTATACGTCTAATTTCAGATATAAATTTTATTTTGAAAGTGATGATGGAAATAATATTTACGTAGATGACATTAATTTATATCCTGAGTCTTGGTTGGATAATCCAGAAAATAATGTAGAAAATTCAGTTTCAATTTTTCCTAATCCAACATGTAATAATTCAACTTTAAATTATTTTTCAGCAATGAATGATCAGGTTAGTATTTCGGTACTTAATGTTGTTGGACAAAAAATGAATACTGTATTTAACGGTTCTGTTTCGACAGGTAATAGTCAATTTGAAATTAACATGGAAGAGTTGCCTAAAGGCATTTATATAGTTAGAATAGAAAATTCAAAAGGAGTTAGATCTGTTAAGTTGATTAAAGATTAAGCGATAAAAAAAGTAGTTTAAGTAAAAAGCAAAACCCTATTCATTTATTAATGAATAGGGTTTTTTATGCTTGCGATTTAGCTTATATTTATGCCTTCTCTTCCCAAATAGATATTAATTCAACCATTGTGTAAACGGCTTTTTGCATATCTTGTACACTCACGTATTCATGTTTTGAGTGTATAGCCATTTCTCCGGTAAATAAATTAGGACAAGGTAAGCCCATAAATGATAAACGAGATCCATCAGTTCCGCCTCTAATGATTACAGGTTTAGGTTGTACGCCTGCTCTTGTCATTGCTTCAATTGCATTATCTGTCACGAAAGGTACAGTTTGAATAACTTCTTTCATATTTCTGTATTGTTCTACAGTTTCAAATGTTGCTGTAACACCTTCATATTGTCTAATTGTGTCGTCTAGAATTGCTTTTAACGCAGTTTCATACGTTGCTAATTTTGAAGTGTCATGGTCGCGAATAATGAAAGTAACAACAGTAGTTTCTAATTCGCCTTTTATTGATGTAGGGTGAACAAACCCTTCACGTCCTTCAGTTGTTTCGGGAGACCACTCATTCTTTGGTAAAGCGTCTAAAAACGCACCTGCAACTTTCATTGAGTTAACTAACTTGTTTTTTGCATATCCAGGATGTGCACTAATACCGTTAATTGTTATGGTTACTGCATCTGCAGAAAAACTTTCATCTTCAATTGAACCTAAAGTCCCACCGTCTAAGGTGTAACCATAGTCAGCATTGACTTTTTTCATATCTAAATGATCAACACCTCTTCCTACTTCTTCATCTGGTGTGAATAAAATACGAATTTCACCATGTTTATATTCTGGATTTGATACCGCATAATTTGCAAAATCCATGATGCAAGCTACACCTGCCTTATCGTCAGCTCCTAAAAGTGTTAAGCCGGAAGCTGTGATTAAATCATCTCCAATTTTTTCTTTTAAATACTTATGTTTATCTGTTGTAATAATTTGAGTAGCATCATCTGGTAAGGTGATAGGGTTACCGTCATAGTTTCTATGTACTATTGGTTTAACGTTTGTTCCGCTACAGTCCGGTGCTGTGTCCATATGTGCACAAAAACATATAGTAGGAACTGTTTTGGATGTGTTAGAAGGTATTGTGCCAAAAACATAACCCCATTCGTCCATTTCTACTTTTTCTACGCCAATTTCTTTTAATTCTTTCACTAAAAGTCTACCCAGGTCTTTTTGAATCATACTACTTGGAAAAGTAGTAGAATTTGGATTTGCAGTAGTGTCGATTTTTACATATTCGATAAATCTTTCTTCTACAGTGTATTTGTAATTTTTCATTTGTAATGTATTGTTCCAATTTATACGAATTAAAATCACGTATATTTCATTGGTCTGTTAAATATTGTTTCGTAGGCACGAAAGTAATCATTTTTGTATAATTTTTTTGTGAATTGAGTTTTTTACAATTTTTTGTGAATTTCTATTTTAAAACTAAAATAATGAGGGTGCTTATTTTTTATATTTGTAGTATGACTAATAAAATTGATTCTAAAACAGGTTTTTTTCCTACATCTATTAATGACTTACGTGAAAAGTATTATGACGGTAAGGATTTGTCTGAAGATGAATTATTGGCCATTCAAAATTTTGATAAATATCGAATTGATTATTTGAACTCCTCTGAATCAGAAGAACAATTTGATAAACGTTATTTAGAGCTACAAGCTAAAGCTAACTTGAGTAGCTTTAATGATTTTTTATAATAGAAGAATTCAATTCTTTTTTAATTTAAAATCAAATAGAAAAGTATATAATTGTTACAATTATATAGCGTGTTAATTTCCCAAGTGTTACAGTAAGAGTTAGTGGTAAAATTTTCACTTTTAAAAAGCCAACTATCGCCATTAATGGATCGCCAATAAATGGAAGCCATGCAAGTAGGCCTAGCCAAAAACCATACTTTTTAGATTTGAGTGTCCAGGCGTCAATTTTGGTTTGATTAAGGTTAAATTTTTTAATCAACTTTTCGGAATTACTAAAATAACCGATATAATAATTGGTGAGGCTCCCTAATACATTTCCTAGGGTGGCTATTAAAATGACTAAATAGACATTGAAGTTGTTTTCAAACGCAACAATGAGTATAAGTTCTGAAGGGGCAGGTAGTAATGTAGCTGCAATAAAAGTGGCTAAAAATATCCCAATATATCCAAGGTTAATATAGTCCATAAATTAGAGGTGCTGAATTACAAATTTAGAATAATTATTTCATAAAAAAACCTTCACAACATATGTTGTGAAGGTTTTAAAATAGGATTCTAAATGTTATTTAGAAACAACCATTCTTTTAGTTACTTGGTAAGTACCAGCAGTTAAAGTATAGAAGTAAGTACCTACAGCTAAAGAAGTACCATCAACAGAAATGTTGTGAGCACCAGCAGCTTGAGATCCTTCATTGATTGTAGAAATAACTTTACCTGTTACATCCATAATTTGTAATGAAACAGTTGAAGCTTCATTTAAGTTATAAGATACAACAGTTGATCCAGTAAATGGATTAGGAACGTTTTGAGAAACGCTTAAGTTATTTAATTCATTGTTATCTTCAATAGATACAGTTGGATCAAAGTTTAATTCTAAAGCTAATTCAGAAGTTAATCCAAACCAACCTCCGCCGTTTTCATTTCTAACGCTAGAGAAATCAGGATCTGTTAATTCACCTAATCCCCATAATACGCCATTACTTGGACAGTAAATACTAATTCTATATTGTTTCCCAGCTTCTAAGTTAACTGCTCCAGTTGAAACAGAAGAACCTATCGGATTAGAAAAACTGAAAGTATTCCAGTCACCAATTGTACGATTAGCCATGTGGTAATCATATTGTCCTATTGTAGTTGGGTTTGCAAAATCACCATTTTCTTCATATATTTTAATTGAAACATCCCAATCTGTTGTTGTTGAAAGTGTGTTGTTAGAAACGTTTTCAGATTCAGTAGCAATATAAAAGTTAATACCTTCTAATACTTGATTAGAATTAATTGCAAATATTGAAGCAAATTCATATTCAGTATAAGGATCTCCTTCATCATAACTTGGTTGACCAGGGTTACGTGGTGTTAAACCTGTTGCAGCTTCGTTAAAGTGACTATAAATGTGGTCAGTAATTTCAAATGTTTTAACTAAAACATCATTACTTAAATCTTGATCAGTTACGTCAGATTCAATAGTAGTAGTTACAGTATAAACACCAACAGCTAATGTTGACATATCTAAAGTAGTTACATAAGTAATTGTATCTTGATCACCAATAGCTAAAGCTCCAGATAATGTTCCACCAGTTCCTGTAAATACAGTTGCATTTGAAGCGTCAGTAACAGTAACATTAGCAACAACATTTGATGGTGTGTTAGATCCTAAGTTTCCTAAAGCGGATTGTACTGTTAATATACTTCCTTGAGTTTGTGGAATTTTAGTGTATTCATAAGCATTTACGATATCCCCTAAATACATGCTTTCATGCACAAGATTGTCAGTGTATCCTTCAATAATTTTTAAATTATCAACGAACCATCCATAATCAATATAGTTGAAGTTTGGTCCATTTTGTGCACCATCCCATCTAAAACGTACTGTTACGTTTGAAGGGTCAACAGCAATAGCAGATGCTAAAGTGTATTGTCTATTTTCTGGTTGATCATAAACAGCTCCTGCTGCATCTGTTAATGGAACATGATCATCATTATTTCCAACTTCTGTCCAGTTAGCACCACCATTGATACTTACTTCAACAGCTTGAAGTGTAACAAATCTAGCACCAGATTGATCAAAAGTGAATATTGGAGAAGGTACTCCAGTTAAATCAATTGTATTATTAAATGTCATGGTTTGTTCTCCAACTGGTACAAGCGCACCGTCAGTAGTTGCGCAAGTTAATGCACCAAAATTACCAGTAAGACCCATTGCAGAAGCATTTGCACCACCAAAGTACCAACCAGTAGAAGCAGTTGCGATTTCCCAACCGTTTCCGTTTCCGTCAATTCCTGAAGATGTCCATAGTCCAGCATCATCAAATTCATCTTGCCAAACAACATCACCAGCAGCTCTGTTTTGGTTTTGTGCCGTTGGACGGTTACCTTCAATTTTTAACGTTTTTGACGCTAATCTTGCGGGCATATTCTCTAAAGTTGGAGCTTGTTGAGCGTTTAAAGCACTCATAGCAAAAACTGAAAGAGAAAGTAAGTAAATTTTTTTCATTTTATCGTTTTTTAAATTAATACCGTTAAAGTTAATAAATATATAGTGAACATCAACTCCAATGTTATAAATTCTAACATAAAGTGTGTGAATGGTTTATTTATCTGTTAAATTAAATGCATTGGCATCTAAGTATGCTGGAAACTTTATGTTAATATCGTTTATAATTGATCTTTTCAATATGAAAGTAACGGCCTCTTCTTGGTTTGGTTTTAATTGTGTTGTTTCACCCCAGGGTGAAGTTATTGTGGAGTTTCCTGAATGTGACATGTCATGAGTATCATTACCTATTCTATTTACACCAATACAGTAACTTTGGTTTTCTATCGCTCTAGCTTTTAATAATGTGCTCCAAATTTCTGAACGAACAGCTGGCCAATTAGCAACGTATAATACTGCGTCATATTCTTTTTCAGCATTGATGGTTTGATTTCTTGAAAATACAGGGAAGCGTAAATCGTAACAAATTTGTAATAGTAGTTTCCATCCTTTGATTGTGTGTATTACACGGTTTTCACCTTTAGTAAAATGATTATTCTCATCACCCATTCTAAATAGATGGTTCTTATCATAAAAGCTTTCTACCCCGTGGGTGGAAACTATAACAAAACGATTATAGTAATTGTTATTTTCCTTGATGATTATGCTACCACCAATTTGAGTGTTTAGTGTTTTTGCCCAAGTTTGCATCCATTTTATTGTTGGGCCATCCATTTGTTCTGAATACGTTTTAGTATGCATTGTAAATCCAGTTGTAAATAGTTCAGGGAATAAAATTAAATCAGTTTCTCCAGGTTCAAATTTTGAGAGATATTCTATGTCATACCTATTTCTATTCGCTATACTATTTTCCCAAATAATGTCAGTTTGAATTATGGTGATTTTTAAATCTTGCATTTGCGTTAGTGTTGAAATGATAGCTTTTGTTATTTTATTTTTATAGCAGTAGAGTTTATAAATACGATTTTATGAGTGTTTTATAAAACATACTGGTAGTAAACAAATTTATAAAACTTTAACGAAAAATTGGCTCTCACGCCCTGAAAACAAAATTATGCTACTATTAAAATTAATTATTACCTTTACTTATATGAATGTATTAGTAATTGGGGCAAGCTTGAAGCCGCAACGTTATTCAAATTTAGCACTCAATATGCTAAAAGAATTTGATCATAGTGTGTATGCTTTAGGATTAAGAGGTGGTGCTGTAAATGGAGTTGAAATTGGCACTGATCAGAATACTGTAGTTCCAGGCAACATTAAAATTGATATAATTACCCTTTACTTAAATGAAACTAGACAAAAAGAATATTATGACTACGTCATTGGTTTAAAACCAAAACGAGTTATTTTTAACCCTGGAACTGAAAATGAGGAGTTTTATGACCTGTTGTCAAAATCAAATGTTGCTTATGAAGTGGCTTGTACGCTTATTTTATTGCGAACAGGGTTGTTTTGATTGTAAAAAATTAATACTAAAAAACCCGATTTAAACTAAATTAAATCGGGTTTTTTAGTACTATGTGTTTTGATTATGCGTTCTCTTCAGCGTAAGCCTCAATAGGAATACAAGCACAAATTAAATTTCTATCTCCGTGTGCATTATCAACACGTCTAACAGGTACCCAGTATTTAGCGTTATCTAAATATGAAACGGGATAAACAGCTTGTTTTCTTGAGTATGGTAAATTCCATTCGTCAGAAGTAGCAAGTGCAGCCGTATGAGGAGCATTTTTTAATAAATTATTGTCTTGGTCTAAACTATCCGTTTTAATCGCTTCAATTTCTGCTCTAATGCATACCATCGCTTCAATAAATCTGTCTAATTCAGCTTTGTCTTCACTTTCAGTTGGTTCAATCATTAGTGTTCCTGCAACTGGGAATGATACCGTAGGCGCGTGAAATCCATAATCAATTAAACGTTTTGCTATATCAGCAACTTCAACTCCAGTGTCTTTTTTAAACCCTCTACAGTCAGCAATCATTTCGTGAGCTACTGTTCCGTTTTTACCAGAGAATAAAATTGGGTAATGAGCACTTAATTTTACTTTTAAATAGTTAGCATTTAAAATGGCATTTTTTGTTGATTCAGTTACACCTTTAGCCCCTAACATTTTAATGTAAGCGTAAGAAATAGCTAAAATTAATCCACTTCCAAATGGCGCACCAGATACCGCATTAATAGCTTTGTCTCCACCTACGTGATCAACATTTACGTTTCCAGGTAAAAAAGGCACTAAGTGTTTAGCTACTCCAATTGGTCCAACACCTGGTCCACCACCACCGTGAGGTATAGCAAACGTTTTGTGTAAGTTTAAGTGGCAAACATCAGCTCCAATATTTCCAGGGTTAGTTAAACCAACTTGTGCATTCATATTGGCACCGTCCATATAAACTTGACCTCCATTATCGTGAATGATAGATGTGATTTCAATAATAGATTCCTCATAAATTCCGTGTGTAGACGGGTAAGTAATCATTAAAGCGGATAATGTATCTTTATACTTTTCTGCTTTTTCTTTTAAATCTTCTACTAAAACATTTCCTTGCTCATCAGACTTTACAACAACCACTTTCATTCCTGCCATTACAGCAGAAGCAGGATTAGTTCCATGAGCAGAACTTGGAATTAAACAAATGTTACGTTCAGTGTCTCCATTGTCCATGTGGTATGCTTTAATTACCATTAATCCAGCATACTCACCTGTAGCTCCTGAGTTTGGTTGTAAAGACATTCCTGCAAAACCGGTAATTTCACATAGATCTTTTGATAAGCCGTCAATCATTTCTAAATAACCTTCCGTTTGATTTTGAGGTGCAAACGGGTGAATGTTATTAAACTCTGGCCATGATAATGGAATTAATTCTGCCGCAGCATTTAATTTCATTGTACAAGATCCTAAAGCAATCATTGAATGAACTAATGATAAATCTTTATTTTCTAATTTTTTGATGTAACGCATCATTTTAGTCTCAGTATGGTATGAGTTAAATACCGGATGACTTAAAATAGCATCTGTTCTATGTAGTTCTTTAGTTAATGAAGATTTTGAAGAATTCCATTGACCAGCTTTAATTGTGATTTCTGAAGAACCTGCGATCTCAGCAAATACGTTTAATAAATTTTGAATCGCTCCAGTTGATTTATTCTCATCTAAAGCAATTGTAATTGTTGTATCGTTTAATATGTTAATATTAATTTCATTCTCGGCTGCTGTGTTTTCAACAATTTCAGCATTAATTCCAGTTGGTAATTCAACTGCGATTGTATCAAAGAAAGAATCATGTTTAATTGTGAATCCTAATTTAGATAACTCTTCAGAAACAAAAACAGCTTTTAAATGAATGTCAACTGCGATTTGTTTTAAGTATTTTGGTCCGTGATACACAGCATACATTCCTGCCATTACAGCTAAAAGAGCTTGAGCAGTACAAATGTTTGATGTAGCTTTATCTCTTTTAATGTGTTGCTCTCTAGTTTGTAAAGCCATTCTTAAAGCTCTGTTACCATCAGCATCAACAGAAACACCTATGATTCTACCAGGAATATTTCTTTTGTATTCTTCTTTAGTTGCAAAATAGGCAGCATGTGGTCCACCGAACCCCATTGGTACACCAAAACGTTGAGTAGTTCCAAATACGGCGTCAGCTCCTAAATCACCAGGTGCTTTTAGGATAACTAATGACATGATATCGGCACCTACAGCAACTTTAATTTCGTTGTTGTGTGCTTTTGTAATGAATGATTCTAAGTTATTTACTTTTCCTTCAGCATCAGGGTATTGAGTGATCGCACCAAAGTAATCTTTTGAAAAATCAAACGTATTAATATCACCAATCACTAAATCAATTTCTAAATTTTCAGCATGGCCTACAACTACATCAATAGTTTGAGGAAAGGCTTTGTCAGAAATAAAAAATTTAACTATTCCTTCTTTTTTCTGTGTTCTTGTTCTAGAGTTGTAAAACATGATCATAGCTTCAGCCGCAGCAGAAGCCTCATCTAATAAAGAGGCGTTAGCTAATTCCATTTTTGTTAAATCCAACACCATAGTTTGGAAGTTTAACAGGGCTTCTAAACGACCTTGTGAAATTTCAGCTTGGTAAGGTGTGTAAGCTGTATACCAACCCGGATTTTCAAAAATATTTCTTAAAATTACTGGAGGAACAATTGTTTCATAATACCCCTTACCAATGTAAGAATTATAAACTTTGTTCTTCGAAGCCAATACTTTAGCATGGTTCAAATATTCAGTTTCAGACATAGCAGGATCTAATTTCAATCCAGACTTTAATCTAATTTGACTTGGTACAGTCTTGTCAACTAACTCATCTAAAGATGATACACCAATTTCAGCCAGCATTTCATTTTGCTCACTCACACTCAATCCTATATGTCTATCTGCAAATATCATAGTTTATAATTTTATAGAGCGCAAATATAAATATTATTAATGGGATTTAAGAGTGAAATAATTCAGCTTTATTGAAAATGATAGGAATTAAGTATTTTTCCGTATTTTTGTGATATAAATTCAACTTATGAAACAGTTTTTTTGTGACTCTCTTTTATGTGTTATTCATTTATTTGAATTTAATAGCCATCATTAAGTGTATTAAATATATTGTCTATTTGAATTTGTGGATTGCGTTGGGCGCAGTTGCATTGACATTAAATTTTTATATAATCACTAATGAATCGCCAAATTTAAATGTGTTAGGGTTTGTGTTTTCATCTACGTTATTTACTTATAACTTTCAAAGACTTCTTAAAATTCGCCTTAAGATTAATCTATCAGGCGATAGGGTAGAATGGATTTTAAATCATAAAGTTTTTGTGTATACAGTAACATTTATTTCTTTGATGGCAACGTTCTATTTCACATACTTGTTTTTTGAAAGTGTTTGGGAACTGTTTATCATTAGCGGTATAATTTCGTTTTTTTATGTGTGGAAAATTCCATTTATTAAACGGTATAATTTAAGAGATGTGCCAGGAGTTAAAATCTATTTAATTGCTGTTGTTTGGGTGTTAATTTGTGTGTTAGTGCCAACAATATTAAGTGAGTTAATTGAGATTAATTGGAATACTTTTTTAATTGCATTAGCACTATTTTCATTTGTTGTTTCCATCACAATTCCATTTGATATTAGGGATATAGGTTTGGATGAAAAATCTAAAAAAACAATTCCTCAGCTGATAGGTGTTAAACGGGCTGTCTATTTATCAATTGGCTTGATAACCTTCAGTCAAATGCTATTACAATACCTAGTTTCGTTTAATGCCGGAATCTGGATTTTTATACCAAGTGCAATTTTTATCTTATTTCAAAGTAAAAAAACGCAACCAGAGTTATTCTTTTCTGGGGTGGTGGATGGCCTTTTAATACTGCAGTTAGGTTTATTGTATATGTTTAATTGATGAAAAATAGGGATAATAAAAAAGCAAAGATGATTTACACCTTTGCTTTTATATTATAAGTAAGTCATTCTGTTTTTATTCAATTATATCTTCCAATCTTTCTTCTAGTTTATCTAAAGTCTCGAAACCATCTGCTCCAGGGCCAGTATATTGATGGATCCTCTTTTGGTTATCACAGCCAGTGCAAGTTAAATCGTTATAGTCGTCTAAAGTCCATGATGTACCTGCATAATTTTGACTGTATTTATAATAGTTGTTCTCTACATCTACTAAAATTCTATCAATATTAGTTCCAAGTCGTATTGTCTTTCCTTTTGGTATTTGAATTTCTACTATAACTGTTTGACCACGGTATTTGTCATTTTTATTTATTTTGAAGTAGGGTGCTAATACTAATTTATTTTGGTCTATGTTTAAATTATACTCTATTTTTTCAGCTCTTTGAATAGCGTCTTTATTGGAATAACCATTACTTTCTTTATGCAAAATTATTACAAAATCTGATGTATCGGTTGTGTATGTGATGTCTATTTTTGGAAAACCTAAGTAAACATCATCATTATTCACCTTTACTAGTTCAGCAAAATTAATGACGTCATTAAATTCAATGTGATTTGAGAAAATTTCATCTTTTGCAACATCAATATATAAAATATTTGAAGTTGTGTCTTTTGTCGTTACTTCATAATCGATTTCAACACGTTCTTTAAATTTCATGCCTAAATCAATGTTGATGAGTATTAATCCTGCTAGTCCAATAACCCAAATTAATCCAAAAATTAAACTTACTTTTTTATATCTTATTCTTATACCTAAAAGCATTTTAATACCAGTCATTATTAATGAAATTAGAGGTATTAATCCGACTATAGCAACGGTAACAAAAAAGTAGGGTATTCTTCCGTCAGGATATACAACGCTTAATAGAGTAGGTATGTCTTCTATGTTTTCTGATCCAAACATTGGAAATATACCTGTCCCTCCAAAAAGTATTATAAATAAAACAATTAATAGAAACACACCAAAAAGAACAAAGCCAATACCTAAAACTTTACTTAAAATTTTACCTATTTTTGAACCTGCTCGTACACCTTTATCTACTGCGCTTTTTATACTTTTTTTTGCGCCTTTAGTACTTTCAATAATATTATTTCGTGCATCTTTAATGTGGTCTTTAATAGAGTCTAAGGTGACTGGCTCTCCTTTCATTTCTAAAAACTCTGCTGTGGTTTTTGCACTTGGAATAACAATCCAAAGAATAACATATAACAATACACCTGAACCTCCTGCTAGAGTTAAAATAACAAAAGCGATTCTTATTAAAATAGGATCAATATTTACGTAATAGGCGAGTCCAGAACAAACACCGCCAACAACTGCATCTGTTTCGTCACGGTATAAACGTTTCGATTTAGAGTAATTGTACCAATTTTTTTCTTCTTCAGTAAGTGTTTCTTGTTTAGACGATTCTTGGTGAATAGGTTCCTCTTCAGATAGATAATCCTCAGGCTTCCCCATAACATCAATGATTAATTCCACGTCTGATTCCACTATGACTTCTTTTCTATTGGATAATTTTTCTTGAAATAATTCAGCTATCCTTGCCTCAATATCTTCCATTATTTCGTCACGTTCTGACTCATCATGAAAATTGCTTTTTATGGCTGACAAATAGTGATTTAGTTTTTCATAAGCTTGTTCTTCAATATTAAAGACGAAACCAGCTATGTTAATTGAAATTGTTTTATTCATGTCGTTATTTTTTAGAAATTAGATTTACAGCTGTGTAAAGTTCATTCCAAGTATGTTTTAGTTCTAAGTTAAATTCTCCTCCTAATTCTGTTAATGAATAATATTTTCTTGGTGGCCCAGATGCAGATTCAACCCAGTTGTATTGTAAAAGTCCTGCATTTTTTAAACGAGTTAACAAGGGGTATAACGTGCCTTCAACTACAATCAACTTTGCCTCCTTCAAATCGGTTATGATTTCAGACGGGTAAGCTTCTTTTTTAGAAAGTACAGTTAGGATACAGTATTCTAAAATACCTTTTCGCATTTGTGCTTTAGTGTTTTCTACTTTCATGTGATAATTATTTCTGAGACAAAGGTATGTAAAAAATATAGTACTATGCAATACATAGTACTATATTTTATTTAACGTAAGTTTTGTAAATGCAAAAAAGCCAATGATATCGCGAGATATATTGGCTTTTTTTAATTAATGTTATTTTTTTAAATTAGATAAAATGTATGGTTTTGACTATTTTTATCCGTAAAAAACTATAAGATTGGCTGGAAAAGGTTTACTTTTTTTCTAGTATCGAACCAAGTGCATTATTTTCTATGCTTCTTTTTTCTGGATTTCCATTATAAGTAATGTTTCCAATACCATTATTCTCAATGTCTATACTATAAGTGGCGTTGACCTTAATGTTTCCAACTGAATTATTTTCAATTATTACTTTTTCGGCAGTTAATGGGTAAGCATTAACATTTCCAACTGAATTATTATCTAAAGTGAATTTGTCAACTAACCCAAATAGGTTTAAATCGCCAACCGAATTATTAATTACCGTAAACTTTTTACTTAATAAAGAAAAATCTATATCACCAACTGAATTATTAGTCAATAAAAACTTAGATAAATCTAATGAATTCTTAGTTTTAACATTTCCAACAATTTCCAAATCTAACTCTTTCAAGTCTTCTATTGTTATGTATAAGTTTACATTTTCAGATTTATTTACCGCGCCTTTTGTATCATAATCAATGATTAAAGTTTTTCCATCATTATGCACTTGGATTAAATCTAAAATGTTTTGTTCTGCCTCAATCCTTACTTTTTCAGTTTCATCTTGATTTAAAAAAACATTAAAGACACCTTCAATCTTTAATCTATTAAATGATTCTACTGACTTTACAATACTAACAACGCTTCCTTCTCCTTTAACTCCATTATCTTTCTCACTTGCACAAGAAGTAATAAGAAATAATGAAAGTGTAAACACAATTGTAGACTTAAATTTTAACATAATTTATTTATTTTAGAGCCAAGGTAGGTATTTTTTTTACAATTTTTAACCCATTTAATAGAGTGTGATAAACATGTAGATGTTATTCGTTATTTTAAAATGCATGTTATCAAATTATAGTTTGAATCGCTTTAAGACTCTCTCATATTATTATTATATTTGGGCTATCTAGAGTATGGGACTATTTATAATCTTCAATTTTACAAAATAATCAACTAATGGCAAAAATAATTTCTTATAACGTTAATGGTATTCGTGCAGCGCTTAAAAAAGACTGGATGGGATGGGTGAAAACTGTTGATCCAGATGTGATTTGTTTACAAGAAACTAAAGCGCATAAAGAACAATTAGATTTATCTATTTTTGAAGATGCTGGCTATAAATCGTATTGGTTTTCGGCTGAGAAGAAAGGATATAGTTCGGTTGCTATTTTAACTAAATCAGAGCCTGATCATATTGAGTATGGTTGTGGTATTGAAAAAATCGATTCTGAAGGAAGAATTATTAGAGCTGATTATGGAGACTTTTCCGTATTAAGCTGTTATTTCCCTTCTGGTTCGAGTGGTGATTTACGTCAGCAATATAAATTGGATTTTTTAAACGAATTTCAAAATTACATTAACGAATTAAAATTGACGCGTCCTAATTTATTAATCTCTGGAGATGTTAATATTTGTCACACATCTATTGATATTCATAATCCTAAGCGAAATAAAGATACGTCAGGTTTTAAACCGGTAGAACGCGAATGGGTAACTAACTTTTTAGCAAGTGGTTTTGTTGACAGCTTCAGAGCTGTGAATGATGAACCTCATAACTATACTTGGTGGACGTACCGCGCTGGAGCAAGAGGTAAGAATTTGGGGTGGCGAATAGATTATCATTTTATTACTGAAAGTTTGCGTTCAAAGCTTAAACGTTCTATTATTCTGTCTGAAGCTGTCCATAGTGATCATTGTCCAATTTTAATTGATCTTGACATTATATTGTGAGTAAAATCATCATAAATTTAGTTGAATACCATTTAACTATTTGTATTTTTGTTTACATAAATTAAATCTTAATTGTGATAAATTTTTTAGCTACAGGTGTTGGTTTAGGGTTGCTGCTGAGTATTATGCTCGGTCCTATTTTTTTTGTATTACTTGAAACGAGTATTAAAAAAGGAATAAAGGCGGCATTGTTTCTAGATTTAGGGATTTTGTTAAGTGATTTAATGTATATTTCTATTGCTTATATATTTGTTAGTCAAGTGGCAGATTTCAAAACTAGTGAGCATATTTATTGGCTACATATTGTTGGAGGAGTTGTATTTATAATATTTGGATATTTAACAATAAAAAAGAAACGAAGTAAACGAAAAACCCAGGCTAATGATTTAAAAACCAACAATTATTTTGGAACAGTTTTAAAAGGTTTTTTCTTAAATGCCGTGAATCCAGGTTTATTATTTTATTGGTTTGGTATGGTAGGAATATTAAGGGGTAAAGAAAAACTGTCATTTTGTTCTCCCGATTTAACGGTGGTTTTATACATTACATTAATATTACTGACCTTTTTTACTATTGATGTATTTAAAATATTTGGTGCTAAAAAGCTTAAAAATGTATTAACTCCAGCTTGGATGAATATAATAAATAGAGTTTTAGGTATTATTTTAGTTTGTATTGGTGCCGTATTCCTATTCAAAGGAATCTTACAAGGTTTGGAAACCATGTAACCCTATTTCTTTTTTTTGTTATAATTAAAATCAACTCATGAAAATTACGATTACCTTATTGATGATGTTACTTTTTGTAACTTCTAGTTTTGCTCAAAAAAGAGTAAAGCCAAAATTACAAACCAATTATTACGACTTTGCAAAAACTCAACTAGAAAGTAGGGGGTATTTTTATGCAGACGATTTTACCGGAGAAACTACGCTTAAACATGGTAAGTGGAATTATTGGAATAAAAAAGGAGTATTAGTAGAGATTAGAAATTACCAAAAGGGAACGTTAAACGGCGAAGTGATTAATTATTATTTTAATGGTAATATTAAAAGTTTGGCTTATTTTGAAATGGGTGTTCAAGACAGTATTTATAAAGGGTGGCATTTAAATAGAAATCTTCAGTCAGAAGGTACCTATAAAATGGGTAGAAAGGTTGACTTTTGGAAGACCTATTATCCTACCGGATATCATGAAAAAGAAGAAAGCTATGAGGACAGTATTGTTTTTTTACAAAATTATTGGACAATTGATAGCGCGCAAACTGTTACTCAAGGTAACGGAGAGACATATTTAGCATTTTCTAATAATGTGATCAATGAAAAATACAGTTATAAAGATGGTTTAAAGAATGGTGAGTTTGTTGAACAAAACGTACTTGGATTACGTTTAGTTAAAGGCAATTATACAAACGGAATTAAGGATGGTAGATGGTTCTTTTGGTACTATACAGGAGAGTTGGATAGGGTGATGACATTCGATAATGGAAATTTAGATGGCGCATATATAAAGAATTATGATAATGGATCTACTAAAGCTAAAGGTCAATATGCTAATGGGAAAAAATCTGGAAACTGGAAATGGTTTACAAATATTGGAACAGTTGATATGGAAGGTGATTTTGTTAATGATTTGCAAGAAGGAAAATGGACGTATTGGTTTGCAGGAGATACGGTCAATAAAAAGAATGAAGGGTTTTATAACGCTGGTCAAAGAGAAGGGAAATGGGATTTTTATTATAGAGATGGATCTAAATGGAAAGAAGGAAATTATAGCGCAGATTTAAAACATGGAAGTTGGAAGACATGGTGGGAGAATGGTAAATTATTAAAGGATGGCCAATTTCTGAATGGTAAAGAAGATGGGGATTGGAAACAATACTACGAAACCGGTCAAATTAAAAATGAGGCTCATTTTGATTTAGGATCTTTAAATGGTATTTGGAAGTCTTATTATAAAAAAGGAAAATTACACTTAGAGGGTGAATATAAAAATGCATTAAAAACTGGTGTTTGGAAAACGTATTCGTTAAAAGGAAGATTGTTAGAGGAAGGATCTTATAAAGTCGTGGATTATAAAAAACACATAAAGTTTGGGCCTTATGCTAAACGTAAGGTACCAGAAAGTGTGAAACATGGTAAATGGACTTGGTATTCTCAAAAGGATGGTGGTAAAACACATGATGGGACATATAAAAACGGAAAAGAAGAAGGAGTGTGGTCATATTACTTTCCTGGTGGAACTAAGGCTATGCAAACTATAGAGTATAAAGACGGTAGTATGAATGGGACAACTACTAAATATAAATGGAGACCTTACAAAGTAACTTCTGAAATTCAGTATAAAGACGGTGTGAAAGATGGTAAAATGCTATTATATGATAAAAGAGGTAGAAAAGTAGTAGAGAAGCAATTTAAAGAAGGGGTTGAAGTAAGAAAAGACGGTAAACCAGTTCGATTTCAACCTTAGACACAATATTGAAATATAGTTTAACCAAGTTGTGTTAAGCTTTTTTTAGCCTTAAATTTTAGCATGACACAGAATTAATACTAAATAGATATCACGGATTTTACAATTTGATTAATAAGTACTATGTAGATAAATGGGTGTATTTTAATCATAAATCAATCGAATTTACCTATAAACGATTCTGTTTAAAGTTTTGATAACTCATTATTTATTACTATAATTGTTAAAATTAATTAAAAATAAAAAATTATGAGTGAAAAAGTAGCAGGTGGTAAAACACCAGGAAAAGGATTAGGAGTTGCAGCAATGGTTGTTGGAATCGTTGCAATTGTGTTAGCCTTCTTAACTTTTGGTGAGATTTTAGGTGGAATTGCGGCAATATTAGGAATTGCTGGGTTTGTTATGGCTAACAAGGCTAAAGCAAAGAATATAATGGCAATTGTAGGTGTTGTTTTAGGTATATCTGCTGTTGGGTTAAGTTTTTACCAAGAGAGTAGATTAGAAACTGCTTTTGAAGAAGCTGGATTTACTGAAGAAGGAATGGCGGATATGTTTCAAGAAGCGTTAGACAAAGCAGAGGCTGAAGCAGCTCTTTAAGAAAATTATTTAAAGATAAAAAAACCATTTGCATTTGATGTGAATGGTTTTTTTATATAAATTAATCAGCGGTTAATAAAGAAACTATACAATTAGTAGAGTAAGTCATGTTACTATTCAAATAATCTATACTTTTAAGCTATGAAATTGAATTACACGTTAAAACAATTGGCTGAAATTACAAATGGATTAATCATTGGTGATGAAACTAGTGTTATAGACCGAATTGTAATTGATAGTAGGCGTCCCATTATTAATCAAAATACACTATTTGTTGCTTTAAAAGGGTATACTATTGATGGACATGAGTTTTGCGAAAGTTTTGTGAGTAATAGTGGAGGTGCAGTTTTAGTAGAAACGGAACAAAAGGGATTAAAATCAAGTCAATTAATAGTAAATGATACAGTATTAGCACTGCAATTAATTGCTAAACATTACCGTGAACAATTTAATATTCCAGTGATTGGAATTACGGGTAGTAATGGTAAAACAACTGTAAAAGAATGGTTATTTCATACATTAAAATCTAAATTTAATATTTGTCGTAGTCCTAAAAGTTATAATTCTCAGTTGGGTGTGGCATTGTCTGTCTTTGAATTAAATAGTAGCCATACGCTTGCTATTTTTGAAGCTGGAATTTCGTATGGTAATGAAATGCAACAATTAGAAGGTATTATTAAGCCAACTATTGGCATATTTACTGGATTAGGAGATGCACACCAAGAGAATTTTACGAGTATAGAGCATAAAAGGATAGAAAAGTTCAAGTTGTTTGATAATGTAAATACATTAATACAGAATGATGATGAGTTAATTAATCTTGATATTCCGTTTACGGATTTAGCATCAAGTCGAAACGCTAATTTGGTTTTCAAAACAGCTATGCATTTTGGTATAGATAAGCATGAAATTTTAAATCAATTGGCAAAGTTACCTCCAATATCTATGCGTATGGAGCGTATGGAAGGTGTAAACGGCAATGTTATTATAAATGATGCATACACCCTAGATGATAAATCTTTAGAAATAGGGGTCAATTATTTAAATAATATATCGGAAGGAAGTAAGCGGACTAAAATTATTATTATTGCGCCAAAAGAGGGTACTGTTCTCTCTAATAATTCAATTAAATTATTAAACTCAGAAGCGATCGATAAAGTAATTTTGATAGGTGGGAGTTCTACTAAATTAATAAAATTACAAGCTAACTATTTAAATGTAGAAGCTTTTATTGGAGATGATGTACGATTCAATAATTCTAATATTTTAATTACTGGTGCAAGAGATACCAAATTGGGTAGAGTAGTTACTAAGTATTTAGTTAAAAAACACATTACAAAATTAACGATTAATTTACCTGCCATTTGTGATAATTTAAACTTTTATAGGACTAAGTTGAAAAAAGAAACGTTGATTTTAGCCATGGTAAAAGCGCAAAGTTACGGTGGAGGAATTGTTCAAATAGCACAGTTTTTAGAAACACAACATGTAAATTATTTTGGTGTAGCGTATTCTGATGAAGGAGTCGTTTTAAGAAATAACGGCATTGGTAAGCCTATTATAGTTATGAATCCAGAAGCTGATGCGTTTAATGATATTATTGACTATGAGCTAGAACCTTCAATATACAGTTTAGAAATCCTAGATGAATTTATTAGTGCGCTAATCAGAAAGAATATTAATTCTTATCCCATTCATTTAAAGGTGGATACGGGTATGAATAGGTTAGGGTTTGTGGAACAAGATTTGAATGAATTAACTGCACATTTGAATGCTCAACCTGAGGTGTTTGTGAAATCAGTTTTTTCACATTTAGCGGTAGCTGATAATTTAGTAGAAACCAAATTTACTGAACGTCAGATAATTACTTTTAAAGACTTTTCTAATAGGTTAAAAACCAGCTTAGGGTATTCATTTTTAGAGCATATTGCAAATTCAGCAAGTACATTAAATTATCCGAATTCACATTTTGACATGGTTCGGTTAGGTATTGGAATGTATGGCTTGATGAATGATTACCAAGATAGTTTGGAAACAGTATTGTCATTTGAAACTCAAATCTCCCAAATAAAGGAAATTTATAAAGGTGGTTCTGTTGGATATGGGCGATCATTTATAGCAGATACGGATATGAAGATTGCTGTAGTTCCAGTTGGTTATGCAGATGGATTAAGACGTGAGTTAAGTAATGGTAAGTGGAGTTTTGTGATCAATGGACAAATGGCACCAATCATTGGAAATGTTTGCATGGATATGTGTATGATTGACATTTCTAATTTAAAGTGTATGGTAGGAGATCAAGTTCAGATTTTTGGTGAACACAATTCAGTTTCAAAAATGGCAAAGGTATTGAATACGATAGAGTATGAAATTATTAGTTTAATTTCTAGTAGAGTACACAGAGTCTACCTTGGGTTGGCTTAGGTGAACTAAGAATTTAACTATCCAATATTTTCTTCTTTTACTAAACTTTGATTTCTGAACTTTAAAAAGAGTTGTATTAATGCAATGACGTCTTTTTCGCAATAAATAGCGATACGTTCCAAATCGTCATCTTCATAATAGACTCTAGCTACATCTGCTCCAGATATATCGTCTTTAGGTGTAGGTACTTTAAATATATGGCACAGTAAGGCAATTGAGGTATAATGTTTATAATCTCCAAACTTCCATAATTCCATGGTGTCTAATAAATTCACTTCCCACGGTTTTTTACCGGCAATGTCTAATATGTTTGGAATATCAATACCATTTAGCAACATTCTACGGGCTAAGAAAGGAAAATCAAATTCTTTAGCATTGTGTCCACACATAGAGTGTTTAGGCATGTTATAAGAAGTCTTAAGCATATCGGTAAACTCTTCTAATAATTTAGCTTCATCATGGCCAAAAAAGGACTTCATGTTCATAGTTTTTTCACCTAACGCATTTGTTCTAACTACGCCAACAGAAATACAAACAATTTTACCAAATTCAGCAAAAACACCTGCACGCTCATATATTTCATCATTAGACAAGTCGTCACGTTCTTGCAGGTACTTGTTCTTTTTTAAATACAAATCAGCCGTAGTGTCATCTAAATCATCAAATTTATATACTTCTGGAACGGTTTCAATGTCTAGAAACAAAATTTTGGAAATATCAAGGTTGGTTAATCGCATAGTCTTTTGTATAGGAGTCATACAATATACATATTTCAAAAGGTATAATCCCTTCAATTGCAAAGTATTCTCCTAATAAGGTATATATCATACTATTAAAAATCAGTGTATATTTGTTTAAAAACAATAATGGCAGACCATAATGAGTTAGGAATTAAAGGAGAAGAATTAGCGTTTAATTACTTGGTTAAAAAAGGATATAAAATTCTAAATAGAAATTACCGCTTTAAAAGAAACGAAATCGACATTGTTGCTGAAATTGATAACACCTTAATTATTGTTGAGGTGAAAACTAGGGCCAGTCGTTTTTTAGCTGGACCAGAAGAAACGGTAACTAAGTCTAAGCAAAAAACCATTATTAAAGTAGCCAACGATTACATTCAGGAACATGAAATTGATTTAGATACTCGCTTTGATATCATTTCAATAATTCTAAACTCAAAAGAAACTGATCTTGAACATTTAGTGGATGCGTTTTATCCTACTTTGTAATGGCTGTTTCTATTATGTTGACCTTGAAGTTGTCATAGACGGCCAATTTTATCCATCCTAATTGGGTTTCGTTAAGTCTTATACCAATGTAAGTAATTTGGTCAAATGGGAAGTCATAACAATCTCCATAATAATTTTTATAACTGTGATAGACGCTATCATTACTGGTAAATTCGCCTTGGTAAATGGTATAATTGTCATTACCGAGCAGAAGGGTGTCAGTAATAAATGAGTCATTAATGTTTAATACATCATTGTTTTCTAAGGTTTTTATCCTACTTGTGTGTTCTACGTTTAGAATTGAATCATTTAAATTAAGTCTTTGGCAAGTATAGTTGTTTGATACTGATACGTTAATAACGTTATCTATAATGGGGTAGTGGATAGTGTCTCTATTCAAAAATAAAGTATCTATATAAGTGATACCAAAAAATTCAGCTTTGTTGTGTAAAGATTTTATTTGTGATCTGGGATGCATTCCCATACCTGGTGACCCCCAAACTTCATGCTCAAGCATAAAATCATTAACTCCATCTTCGTCAATATCTAAATTGTACTTCACACAATATTGGTAACCACCTGTTATTGTGGTGTCGTGTTGAGTTATAATCATTGGATTGTGATCCCCAATTACTAGTTGAGTCACATCAAAACTGTCCTTTCTACAGGTTGTTAGTGATAATATGGTGATACTAATTAATGCAATTCTTTTCATAGAACATTAAAATACACTAATTCGTAAGAATACACAACTAATCGTTAGCCAACTGTACTGATGCTTGATGTATTAGTTTTACCAACTAGTTTCAGAGCCGTTTCAATCATGGCATCTTTGTCATAATTCCCATCTTTGTATAGTTCGGCTTGTGTTCCATGCTGGAGGTATCTATCTGGAATTCCTAAACGCTTGACTTTAGCGTGGTAATTATTGTCTGCCATAAATTCTAAAATAGCAGATCCCATTCCACCCATTAAGCACCCATCTTCCACGGTAATTATTTTATCGAATTTACTAAATACTTCATGTAAAATAGTTTCATCTAATGGCTTAACAAAACGCATGTCGTAATGAGCAGTAGATATGCCTTGAGATTCTAATTCAGCACAGGCTTTTACAGTTTCATTACCCATTGGTCCAATCGTTAGAAAGGCAATATCGCTACCGTTTTTAATTTTTCTTGCTGTACCAATTTTTAGTTCTTTAAATGGAGTTTTCCATTGTGTCATCACACCGGTTCCTCTAGGGTATCGTATTGAAAAGGGACCTTGATCAGGTAATTGAGCGGTAAACATTAAGTTTCTTAACTCTTCTTCATTCATTGGTGAACTTACAATCATATTTGGAATATGACGCATAAAGGCAATATCATAAGCACCATGATGTGTTGCACCATCTGCACCAACAACACCACCTCTATCTAGACAAAATACTACGTTTAAGTTTTGTAAGGCTACATCATGCAATACTTGATCGTAAGCACGTTGCATAAATGATGAATAGATATTGCAAAATGGAACTAAGCCTTGTGTGGCCATTCCTGCAGAAACAGTTACAGCATGTTGCTCAGCAATTCCTACATCAAATGCTCTATCAGGCATAGATTTCATCATTATGTTAAGCGAACAGCCAGATGGCATGGCAGGGGTTACACCCATTATTTTGTCATTTTTTTCAGCTAACTCTACGATAGTATGGCCAAAAACTTCTTGATATTTTGGAGGTTGCGGTGATTTTGGAATCACTTTAATAATTTCTCCGGTATCTTTATTGAATACACCTGGGGCGTGCCATTGCGTTGGATTTCCTTCTTCTGAATGCTTGTATCCTTTACCTTTTTTTGTTAATATATGTAATAGTTTTGGCCCAGGAATATCTTTTAAATCTTCCATTATTTTGGCTAACCCAATGACATCATGTCCATCAACTGGTCCGAAATATCTTAGGTTTAAACTTTCAAAATAATTTGAATCTTTTAATAAACCACCCTTTAAAGCAGTTGATATTTTGGTTGCTAAAGTTTGTGCATTGGGTCCAAATTTTGAAATTTTACCTAATAATGACCAAACGTCATCTTTAACTTTATTGTATGTATGACTTGTTGTGATGTCAGTTAAATATTCACGTAACGCACCAACATTTGGATCGATTGACATATTGTTGTCGTTTAAAACAACTAATAAATCAGACTCTTTATTAAAACCTGCGTTATTTAAACCTTCAAAAGCTAAACCTGCGGTCATAGAACCATCACCTATTACAGCAATATGTTTTCTATTGTCTTTTTTATATTGATTGGCCATGGCCATTCCAAGCGCTCCAGAAATTGAAGTAGATGAATGACCAACACCAAAAGTGTCATATGCACTTTCACTACGCTTTGGAAAACCAGACATACCGCCGAAAACTCTATTGGTGTGAAAAATCGAACGTCTTCCAGTTAATATTTTATGTCCATAAGCTTGGTGACCTACATCCCAAACCAATTGGTCAATAGGTGTATTGTAAGCGTAATGTAAAGCAACCGTTAATTCAACAACACCCAAGCTGGCTCCAAAATGTGAATTTCCAATAGTCGAAATTACATCCACTATATATTGACGTACTTCATCAGATACTTGCGGTAAATCTTCAAGCTCAAATTTCTCACGTAAGTCCTGTGGAAATTCAATTTGTTCTAAAAATGGACCTGCTTTATAATCTGACATAAAATGGTTTTTAGCAAAAATACAATATTATAATGTAATAGTAGAATTAACGTAAAATTTTCTATTTAGTTGAGAGCTGCTAAAATCTTTATGATTTATTAACACCCTACTAAGTAATTTAGTATATTATTTGTCGTCTAATCGATCAACATTTTTTATTTGTTCATCTACTTTTTCAAGTTCTTGGTAAAATTCATCTCCATATGCACGGGTAATCGGTTCTTTTAAAAACTTATAAATAGGTACTTTTAATTGTTCCCCTAAGCTACAAGCAGGGTTACAAATAGGCCAACGGTCATAATTTAAACTTTCAAAAGTAGAAAACTTGGATACTCTGATTGGGTATAAATGGCAAGAGACCGGTTTGTTAAAAGGAATTTTACCTTCCCTGTACGCTTGTTCAACACCACATTTAGTAATACCTTTATCATCCAAAGTGACAAATACACAATCTTTGTCATTTACTAGTGAGGTAACTGGTTCGTTAAATCGATCCATGTAAAATACACCTTGCTCATTTACGACATCTATGCCTTCTTGATTCATATATGGTTTAATGTCTTCTAAATGTTCTTCCAGTAAATCAATTTCTTCTTGATTTATTGGTGCTCCATCATCTCCTTCAACACAGCATGCGCCTTTACAGGCATTCAAATCACATACAAAATGCTTATCTAAAATATCTGACGACACTAATACTTTACCAATTTCTATAATCATACTGCAAATATAGGTAAGTATAAATTTATCTAAGAAATTTTTCCACAAAAAAAGCGCTTCAAGTTAAATTGAAGCGCTTTTTAGTAATTTGAAAAATTACGAATTAACTGTTTAAAGCTTCAGCGCCACCAACAATCTCTAATATTTCATTAGTAATTGCTGCTTGTCTTGCTTTGTTGTATTGTAATTTTAATTCTTTATTTAAGTCAGATGCGTTGTCGGTTGCTTTATGCATTGCAGTCATTCTTGCACCATGTTCTCCTGCATGAGATTCTAATAAATGAGCATAAAACTGAGTTTTTAATGATTTAGGAATCAATTCAGTTACGATTTCTTTTTTAGAAGGCTCAAAAATGTAATCAGCAGCTGTAGTTGCTTCAGTTGCTTCAGTTTGTACAATTGGTAAAAACTGAGATGCAGTTGGTACTTGAGTAGCTACGTTAATAAATGTGTTATATACTACAACTACCTTATCTAATTTTTCTTCTGCATATGCAGTCATTATCTTTGCAGCAATGTCATTTGAATTTGAAAAATTTAATTCATTCCAAATTTCATCACCATTAGATGGTAAAAATGAATTAGTTTGATTGAATTCAGTCTTTTTGAAAGAGTCAGTTGCTTTTTTACCTATCGGTAATACAGAAACATTCATTCCTTCAAAATCTTCATTAGCCATTTTTAAAGCTTTTTTAATAACATAGTTATTAAATCCACCACATAACCCCCTATTTGAAGTAATAACAACCAATAATACATTCTTAACTTCTCTTTCTTGAGAATAAATGTTTTCAGAAGTATCTAAAGAAGCAGATAAATTAGCTAAAATTTCTTTTAACTTTTCAGCATAAGGTTTCATTTGAGTCATAGCATCTTGCGCTCTCTTCAACTTTGAAGCCGATACCATTTTCATTGCAGACGTAATCTGCATTGTAGATGATACTGAAACTATTCTATTTCTTATTTCTTTTAAATTTGCCATTGTATGTTTAGTTATTAGAAAAAGACTAATGTAATAGTCTACCTAAATTTAAACTTAAGAACAAAGCTCTTTTTCAAGAACTTTGTTCAATTTTAATTTAATATTTGTCTGCTAATTCTTTAATAACTTTCGTTAAAACAGAAGTTTGAGGGTCTTTATAGATTCCTTTTCCTAAAGCATCCATTACATCTTTATGAGATGTATTTAATGTTTGAATTAATTCTTTTTCAAACGCTTTTACTTTGTTAACAGGTACTTTAGTAATTAAACCTTTAGTTCCTGCAAAAATAATTGCAATTTGATCTTGAACTGAGAAAGGTTCACCTTCTCCTTGTTTAAGAATCTCAACGTTTCTTGCACCTTTATCAAGTACAGCTTTAGTTGCAGCATCTAAATCAGAACCAAACTTAGCAAAGGCTTCTAGCTCTCTGTATTGCGCTTGATCTAATTTTAAAGTACCCGCTACTTTCTTCATTGACTTAATTTGAGCAGACCCACCAACACGTGATACAGAAATACCTACGTTAATTGCTGGTCTTACACCTGCATTAAATAAGTTAGACTCTAAGAAAATTTGACCATCTGTAATCGAAATTACGTTGGTTGGAATATATGCAGATACATCTCCAGCTTGTGTTTCAATAATTGGTAAAGCAGTTAAAGAACCACCACCTTTTACTAAATGTTGAATAGATGGAGGAATATCATTCATAGTTTGAGCAATTGCATCATCATTAATAACTTTTGCAGCTCTCTCTAATAATCTCGAGTGTAAGTAAAATACATCACCTGGGTAAGCTTCTCTTCCCGGAGGTCTTCTTAATAATAAAGAAACTTCACGGTATGCAACTGCTTGTTTTGATAAATCATCAAATACAATTAATGCAGGACGTCCTGAATCTCTAAAGTATTCTCCAATTGCAGCTCCTGAAAATGGAGAGTAATATTGCATTGCAGCAGGATCAGCAGCATTAGATGCTACAATAGTAGTATATGCCATTGCACCAGCTTTAGTTAATTTATCAACTAAACCAGCAACAGTTGAACCTTTTTGTCCAGTTGCAACATATATACAATATACAGGTTCCCCTTTATCGTAAAATTCTTTTTGGTTAATAATTGTATCAATAGCAACAGTAGTTTTACCTGTTTGTCTATCTCCAATAATTAACTCTCTTTGACCTCTTCCTACAGGAATCATTGCATCAATTGCTTTAATTCCAGTTTGTAAAGGCTCAGTAACTGGTTGACGATAGATAACACCAGGTGCTTTTCTTTCTAAAGGCATTTCGTAAGTTTCACCTACGATTGGTCCTTTACCATCAATTGGGTTACCCATTGTATCAACAACACGACCAACAATTCCTTCACCAACACGTAAAGAAGCAGTTAATTTTAGTCTTTTTACAGTATCTCCTTCAACTAAGTTGTCAGATTTACCTAATA